>VOFC01001347.1_pt1 | contig 42610 bp, 67 predicted proteins | sample 5384161 | NCBI WGS metagenome assembly VOFC01 (sample SAMN12384722, study PRJNA508395) | human gut metagenome | isolation source: healthy gut B | host: Homo sapiens
TGAAAAATTACAATATCCTAAATTAAAAAGTAATGCAGAGGATAGCATGATGCGAGTTCAAAGCAAAAATTGCAATGGAGCTTATGGGACTGACCTTTGGAAAGGAGTCATAGGAATAATTGCAACTGATTTGCTACTAAAGTTTTTGAAAACGATATGAAAAGAGTAACATTAGATGAAATAGATGCGGTGGAATGCCGCATAAAATCAGCATTTTTGATTTGATGATACTATTTAGTGGTTCAGTTGTCAAGACAAAAATCTAAGCTTTTTATAATGAACTGATATGGTTGATAAGTAACAAGGAACATGGGGAGGATAGTGGAACACTCCCCAGATCCATATATGCATTAAGCTGCATACGGCAAAAGCATTGCCGGGTAGTAGCATTCAGCCGGTGTTTTGTAATCAAGGGCAGAATGGCATCTTTCAAAGTTATAGGTGTGGACATATCGTCCAATAGCAACTCTGGCTTCCTTGATGTTGTTATACAGCGTCAGATAAGCTTCTTCATACTTGAAGCTGCGGAACCATCGCTCAATCATGATGTTGTCAGCCCAACGGCTTTTTTCCATCCATACTCTGACGGATACCGTTTTCTTTTACAAATTCAATGTATTGCTGACTTGTGAACTGACAACCCTGATCAGAGTTCAAAATCTGTGGTTTTGACACAGCAAATGCTTTTTTAGAGCATTGATAACCATTCTGGTATCAAGAGTATCATCGATTTCCCAGCCTACGATACAGCGGCTGTACCAGTCGATTACAGCTGTCAGATACAGAAATCCGTGTCTGATTGGAATATATGTAATGTCAATAGACCACGCCTGATTTGGCGCATCTATGACGGCATTTCGAAGAAGATAAGGACATATCTTTGCCTGCTGCATCCGCTTAGAAAGATTCATTTTCGGATAAATGGGATAAATATCCATCTCATTCATATAGCGGCGTGCTTTTACGACGCCCAACATGATAACATCTGTTTTTTGAGTTGTGCAGACATTTGCCTTGCACCCCAGGTTGGATTATCCGTATGAAGATGGTCGATAATCTCTTTACAAGCCAGTTCTTCGTCTGATACAGGTGAAGTCTTGTAATAGATGCTTGTACGGTTGATATCAAGCAGTTTTGCTCCTACAGATGCCGGGATTTCTTTAGTCTTCAAAAGGTTTTGGACTAAACTTACTCTCGTAGTCAGGTCCGCAAATTTCTTCAGATTTTTTTTTGAGCCAGTCAACCTGCATGGTTAACTGACCAACCTTTTTCGCATACTCCGCCTTTTCCTTGCGTTCTTCAGCAAGCTTGTCTTTGAGGTTTTCCTGACGCTTGTCATCGAATACTGCAGAGGCATTGTTAAAGGAATTCTTTCTTCCAATTGCGGAGCAGATTTGGTTGGATGTTATTCTCGGTTGCAAGGGTGTTGAGATCTTTCTCGCCCTTAAGCAGCTCAATTACCAGGTCTGATTTAAATTTGGCACTAAAGTTTCTTCTTTGTCTGGACATAATGATGAATCCTCACTTTCATACTGATTTTAGTATATCAGATTCATTAATATTTGTCCGAAAAAGTGTCTTAATTTATGAGACCATTATACAGCGTGGAGAAATATTAATGAGAAGGGGCTTTTTAATTTAGAATCTTGTCTTATAAAACTAATACTCCAAAAAAGTATGAGATTTAATGTTTTGGGATTAATGAATTATATGAATACGGAACTGTTGATTGGAATGAGTTGCGACTTGAAAATGCTTTTGATGCATTGCCAAAACTAATGCTACAATCAATAGAAAAATGAATAAAGGATGATTTAAAGTTATGGATAAATATGACTGGATTGAATACGGTATTCTCTGACTGGGCTTTTTATTATCAGGATTATGATACGTTGGAGGAAGCAGAACGGAATGTATACCGAAAAGGAATGGAATGTTTTGGCGGCATTGCACCGACTTACCACATAGAACTTTTGGATAAGCCCACCATTGTCTGGGATTTCCATTCCCTGATGCTCGCCATTCAGATGATGTTTTCCTTTATGATAACGGATGAAAACTCTACGCTGAAACTGTGCAAGCACTGTGGAAAGATATTTGTAGCCAGCCGCTCCAATGTGCAGTTCTGTTCTCCGCAATGTAAAAATCAGCATAATGTATATAAGTGTCGGGCGAAAAGGAGGATTCCGAATGAACAATGAAAAAGATGAGATAGTTTTATTTGAAAATGGAGAATTAGCATTGGAAGTAAATGTATCTCCTCAACTGGAAACGGTATGGCTGTCCTCAAATCAAATGGCACTTCTTTATGGCAGGGATGAAAAACCATTCGAAAGCATGTCAACAAGATTTTTACCGATGGAGAACTGGAACGAGAGAGCAACACGCAAAAAATGCGTGTTGCTGGTGTCAGTCAGCCGGTTGCTTTCTATAACCTCGATGTCATCATATCCGTCGGTTATCGTGTCAATTCAAAGCAGGGCATTGCTTTTCGTAAATGGGCAAACTCTATCTTGAAGGAATACATAATTCAGGGATATGCTGTGAATGCTAACCGTATGAACCAACTCGGTGAGGTGATACGGATTATGAAACGAACAGAAAACAGTCTGGATGCAAAGCAGGTGCTTTCGGTAATTGAAAAATACAGTCTTGCCTTGGACTTGCTGGATGATTATGACCACCAGACAATGAAACGACCGGACGGAAACAAAGGCAGTCTATATACTGTCATATGAAGAATGCAGACAAGTCATTGACAGTATGAAGTTTTCAACTGATTCCGATTTGTTTGGCAATGAAAAGGATGATTCCTTTAAGAGCAGCATCGGTAATATCTATCAGAGCTTTGCAGGTCAGGATATTTACCCGACACTGGAAGAAAAAAGCAGCAAACCTTTTGTATTTCATAACAAAGAATCACAGCTTTTCCGATGGCAACAAACGAATCGCAGCAACAATGTTTCTGTATTTCCTTGATAAAAATGGCATCCTGTTTGCTGATGGAAACAAGCTGATTGACGATCATACACTTGTAGCACTGACGATTATGATTGCAGAATCAAAACCAGATGAAAAAGAAATGATGATAAGCGTGATTATGAACTGTATTTGCGGATAGGCAAGATTTTGGCAGCTGATGCATTCATTTATAGCTTAATGGTTGTGGATAATGTACTGCGAAGTATTTGAGATAGAGGAAGTAGGAACACAATGATTTATTTAAGTAGTTTTATGTTGAGTAACAAACAAGTGAAAAATCCGAATATATATCCCTATAATGTTTTTCGTGGAAAATATATTGAACCATTTGTATTTTCACCTATTACAGTTTTTACGGGAATAATGGTTCGGGAAAATCTACATTATTGAACATAATTGCAAATAAACTTCAACTAAAAGGTAAAGAATATGCTACAAGTAATTCTTTTGGAATCGTAGATTATTGTAACGCATTTTCAAATGAGTGTTCGTATAGTCTGGGTGAAGACGATTTTGGATTCGTTATAAAACAAGAAGAATATATTAAATTTGCACAGGAAAAATATTCGAACGGAGAAACTTCAATGCAATACTTTGAAGAATATTTACAACCAAATGCACTATATCTTCTTGACGAACCAGAGGGTTTCTCTTTCACCCTCTAATCAGGTGCTTTTAGCAAATGAAATTAACAAGTTGGCAAGGTTACTGGAATGTCAATTTGTTATTGCAACACACTCACCTTTTATGCTTGGTACACTAAATGCCAAAATATATAACATAGATACGAAAAAAGAATACGATGTAGTAAAATGGAATGAATTAGAAAATGTTCAATATTTTTACAATTTTTTCAAAAAGCACGAACAGGAATTTGAGGAGGTTATACATGAAAGCGGCGAATGAATTCTATTGGGTGCTATTGCTGATCATATCTGTGCTTGGTCTGCTTGGCGTGATTTTCCTATGTATTGGCACTGCACTATATGCAAGAGAGAAGCGAAAAGAGCCTCCTGCACACAACAAGTCATTGCATCAGTGACCGACATACAGCACCGGGCAATCGGCGCCTCCGGCTACACCGATGCCGATGAAGTGAAGATGATGTCATGGTTTCCTGTTTATGAATACAGCGTTCATGGCACAGTGCTGAGAAACGAGCATCTGTAGGAACAGTGAGACCAGAGGTATCCGTCGGTCAAAAGGTCAACCTTTACGTTAATCAAACCGTCCAGATGAATTCTACTCTCCTGCCGATAAATCAGCTTTCGTGCGAAAAGTGTTTATTGGTGTGGGTGCACTATGCGTAAGTGTTGCCTTGGTTCTCGGGTGGTTCTATGCATGAAGTAATGGAGCGATAAAGAGCCATTAGATATACAGCCATTAGATATACAGCTAATTTTGAAGATAGATTATTGAGAACTATAATTTTCAGTTTGCATATTTCAGCAAAAAAGTTGTATATTTAAATGGGGAAAAAAAGAATGTAGAATTTAAGATTAAAAAAAACTAATATTAGATGTGGTAGATAATCAATTACGGGACAATGATCCGCCGTCAACAAAGAAGCATACCAAAAACTGCTTGATGCAGGATATTCTATGCGGGAAGCGAAAAGAAAAAATCGGTGTGGTAGTACTGACAGAGATTTATGATGTGATGAAAAAAGAAAATCAGTCATATGATGAAAAAGAGGTATACGAATGCATTGGCTGAAATGGTTCAGCATAGTATTGATTTTGAAGATACACATAAAATAATTACTGAGTGTCAGTGAAGTGATGGAATCACAGGATTATGAATATCCGGTGGAGGCATGGCTTTCAGGATATGGAAATGGAACTGGGAAATGCAGGTGAATACGAAAAACGTCTGGAGTTTTGTAACAAAGTGTTGGAAATGTTTGACTGGACGTATGTTGCCGAGGATGGTTTTCGCTGTGCAGTAGGTGAAGAACTTTATGAAGCAGGAAAAAAAGAAACGAAAAATTTATCCAAACGATCCGTGTCCGTGCGGCAGTGGAAAAAAATATATAAAAATGCTGTGGTAGGCGGTAAGCATATGATAACGAGAGAGAAACTGAAGAAATTAAACAAGGAAAATTTGATCGAGCTGATATTGGAAATGTCAGAGCTTTTAAATGAGAACCAGAACAGAAAATGTAATCAGATTGTGGCTGGATATTTGACAGATCAGTCAGTGAACTCTCACGATGGGGTCCAGGCAAGAATGTCAGATGAGTTTGTATCCGAAAAAATGGCACAGATCAAAATTTGGATACAGCAGATTGATGAAGGAGAACTCTATCTGAATGCAGATGAATATGAAGATTATTCCAGTGGATATTGGGATAGTGATCTAATTACAGAATATTATGATGAACAGGGATTGGAGATAAAATTAATACGATGCTCCGGTTTGCAAAAGACTGTGTAGATGACAGGAAATATCAGGAAGCCAGTTTGATCTATGAATGGATCTGGGAGATGGAAGTGTTTGCAGAGGAAGAATATGTTGATCCTGCAGATTTGGAAGTATTGGTCGAAAAAGAAATAGTGACTGCAGACTTGAAGCAGTTGGCACTTTTGACCCTGTATGTGGATTATCAAATGAGAGTGCCGGAAGAACGGGCGGAAGATATATATTTGTATTTTTTTCACATTATGCATTTCATGATCTTCATATTGAGGATATGTTCCATGCAGGAAGAGAAAATTTGACGGAAACCGAGCAATTCTGGAATGACTGGATTTCATTGCTGAAGACAAAAAGCGGCGATACAGAGAGCAGATTGCTGAAAGAAGCTGTTTTATATCGTGAGGGAATAGAAGGGCTTGTGAAAATGGCGAATGATAACTATAAAGTACATCCATCTTTGTACCTGGAAGCCATGAACGAGTATGATAAAAATTATGGATATTCCCAAATAGAGAAAAATTGGAGAGAATGCAATAGAAAAGATTGATTCTAAGCTGACAATCCGCAGTAAAATAGCATTAAAGGCAGCGTGTGCTTCGTCATATCTTAATCATACAGAAAAGCTAATGCTTTTTTGCTGGGAAAGTTTTCGCTCTGATTCTACGGTAAGAAATCTTTTAAGATTGTTTGCTACAAAGGGAAATGGCAGAGCAATATGGTATAAGAGCGGAGAAGGCTCTGGCTTCAAGGATAAAAAGGAAATCCGGTTACCTCTATAAGAAATTCTGAGCTGAATCAGAACATCATTAACAATTATACATATAATGAGTTGAACTTTTATACGGGAAATTTTAAAGCAGTAAAAAGCAGTATCAAAAAATCCAAGCGGTTCTTTGGGGTGGAGCAATTGTTTTGTCGGGGAAGGAATTTGCCTGTTTCTTTATACTTATTTGAAGATGCTGTTCCCTCAAAGGCGGCTAAAGCGGTTGCGAATTCGATAGGCTTTTCGGGCTTGCAATGATTGCCGAAATAAAGGAACAAATGGGTGAAAAGGGGATGCGACAGGAAATTTTTGCCATATATAAAAGAAAATTTCCAAGACATTCTTCATTTCAGACAGAGATGAAAAATTATTTTGGTATAAGAGGTTAAATTTTCACATTGACATTATCCGAAAAAATGATAAAATTAAAACGACGCAAAGAGTTATCTAGCGAATACAGGACCACTTCTTTTGAAGTCGAGGCCATACGGACAGCCGGGTCCGCTGCCGATGGGTATAAGATAGGATACCCTCATTGATTGAGTTAAAAGCTCAAATTTTATAAGTTGGTTACTTCATAACCGAAATGCATGATAGTGCAGACTTGTGAAACGGTCAATTAAGCGTAGTAAAAGTATTGATGCTGTATAAGAGATAACGATTGAAGATTTCAAAGCAAGCTGTGTGTTTACAGCTTGCTTTTTTTTGAGTGTAAAATGAGAGAAGAACACGAATTGAATCAAAATAAGGCACCGATCTACGAGGCACTGCAGAAATTCCGACAGATGCGGGTTGTGCCTTTTTGATGTGCCTGGACATAAACGGGGCCGGGGAATCCGGAGCTGACAGAATTCTTAGGGGAGCGTTGCATCAGCATTGACGTGAACAGTATGAAACCGCTGGATAATCTGTGCCATCCGATTTCTGTCATCCGCGAGGCGGAAGAACTGGCGGCAGATGCTTTTTGGTGCAGCACACGCATTTCTTATGGTCGGAGGTACCACAAGCTCCGTGCAGACGATGGTGCTTTCGGTCTGTAAGAGAGGAGATAAGATCATTCTTCCGAGAAATGTACATCGCAGTGTGATCAATGCACTTGTACTCTGCGGTGCGATTCCGGTGTATGTGAATCCGGAAGTGAACCACCATCTGGGCATTTCCCTGGGGATGAAGAGAGAACAGGTGGCAAAAGCGATAGCAGAACACCCGGATGCAGTTGCTGTATTGGTGAATAACCCTACATATTATGGAATCTGCAGTGATCTGAAAGCAATTGTAAAAATGGCTCACGATGCGGGCATGTACTGTCTGGCTGATGAGGCACACGGAACCCATTTCTATTTTGGGGAGGACATGCCGGTGTCAGCGATGGAAGCGGGAGCGGATATGGCGTCGGTTTCCATGCATAAGAGCGGTGGAAGTCTGACACAGTCTAGTTTATTACTGGTGGGTCCGAATATTCAGGAAGGTCATGTGCGGAAACTCATCAATCTGACGCAGACGACTTCCGGCAGTTATCTTCTGATGTCAGTCTGGATATCAGCCGCCGCAATCTTGCATTGCGTGGAAGGGAAGTGTTCCGTCAGGTGTCTTCCATGGCGGCGTATGCGCGGGAAGAAATCAATGCGGTAGGCGGCTATTATGCATTTGGATCGGAACTGATCAATGGAGATTCCGTGTTTGATTTTGACCCGACAAAGCTTAGTGTCCATACACGGGATATCGGGCTTGCGGGCATTGAGGTGTATGATCTTCTTCGGGATGAGTATGATATTCAGATTGAGTTTGGGGATATCGGAAATATCCTTGCATATCTTTCCATCGGAGACAGACCACAGGAACTGGAACGACTGGTGAGTGCACTGGCTGAAATACGCAGAAGATATCAGACAGACAGCAGCGGTCTGATGAATCAGGAGTATATTGATCCCGAGGTTGTGATGAGTCCGCAGGAAGCGTTCTATGCGGAAACAATCAGTGTTCCGATTGGCAGCAGTGCAGGTTGTATCTGCAGCGAATTTGTAATGTGTTATCCGCCCGGAATCCCGATCATTGCACCGGGAGAGAAAATTACAGAGGATATTCTGGAATATATCAAGTATGCAAAAGAAAAAGGATGCTCCATGACAGGACCGGAGGATCCGGAGATTGAATATATCAATATTTTAAAGGAGGACGATCATGGAACTTTGGTTTAGTGAATTTCACGCTCCCGATGTCAAACACAGTATCCGGGTGAACAGACACCTCTATTCACACAAAAAGTCCGTATCAGCAGATTGATATCTATGAGACACCGGAATTCGGTAAAGTTCTGTCACTGGATGGAAATGTCATGCTGACGGAACGGGATGAGTTTATTTATGATGAAATGATCACGCATGTTCCGATGGCGGTTCATCCCGGAATTAAGAATGTACTTGTGATCGGAGCAGGAGACGGCGGCGTTGTCCATGAGTTGGCACGTTACCGTACGATTGAAAATATTGATCTGGTGGAAATGGATGAGCAGGTTGTAGAGGCCTGCAGGATGTATCTGCCTGAAAATGCCAGCCGGCTGGATGATGAACGTGTGCATATTTATTTTGACAATGCACTTCGCTTTATCCGGCGCCGCACGGATGAATATGATCTGATCATTGTGGATTCCACAGACCCGTTCGGTCCTTCGGAAAGTTATTTTACAAAAGAGTTCTATGGAATCTGCTACAATGCACTACATGAGGACGGAATCCTGGTCAATCAGCAGGGAAGCCCGTTTTATCAGCACGATGCAGAAGCGATGCAGCGCAGCCACCAGCGGATCGTCAGTACATTTCCAATCAGCAGAGTGTATCAGGCACACATCCCCGACCTATGCGGCAGGATACTGGCTCTTTGGTTTTGCAAGCAAAAAATATCATCCGCTGGATGATCTTGATGCGGAGAAATGGCAGGCGTTGAATCTGAAAACGAATTATTATACGACCCGTCTGCATAAAAAGGTGCCTTTTATCTTCCGGCATTTTTGGAACGGCTGCTTGAGGAGGTAGAATAAGAGATGAAACAGAATATTGAAACATTTATCGGGTGTGATTGTGAGTATGAGAAAGCGGAAATCGTCCTGTTTGGTGCGCCTTTTGATTCCACGACAAGCTATCGCCCGGGTGCCCGGTTCGGGTCATCAGCGATGCGCCACGAAAGCTTCGGGCTGGAAACGTACAGCCCGTATCAGGATAAAGATTTGACGGATTGTTTTGTATTTGACAGCGGAGATCTGGAGCTGTGCTTTGGCAATACAGAGGATGCACTTTCCGACATCGAACAGCATGCCGATCAGATTATGGAAGAGGGAAAAATGCCATTGCTTTTGGGCGGAGAACATCTTGTAACGCTGGCAAATGTACGTGCAGTATACAAGCGTTTTCCGGAAATGCACATCATCCATTTTGACGCGCATACCGATCTGAGAGAGGATTATCTCGGTGCAAAACTGAGTCATGCCTGTGTCATCCGCAGATGCCATGACATGTTGGGAGACGGACGGATTCACCAGTTTTGTATCCGGAGCGGTGAACGGTCAGAATTTGCATTTGCAAAAGAACATACAGATATGCACCCGTTTGATTTTGAAGGATTGGAACAAGTCGTACAGCAATTGAAAGAGAACAACACCCCGGTATATTTTACAATTGATCTGGACTGCCTGGATCCATCGGTATTTCCGGGGACAGGAACTCCGGAGGCCGGAGGAGTCACGTTCATGCAGCTGTTACATGCGATCCGCCTTGTATCCGAAACAAAGATTGTCGGAGCGGATCTTAATGAACTTGCCCCGATGTTAGATCAGAGCGGAGTGTCTACTGCGACAGCATGCAAGGTACTGCGGGAATTACTTCTGAGTCTGAAAAAATGATCGTTCAGACCCTTTGTGACAAAGTAGCGTGAACATGCAGAATTTGAATAGATAGAATGAACATACAGAGTGAATTTACAGGAGGAGAACGAAAATGAGTAAGGTATTAGTAATTGGATGCGGCGGAGTAGCTTCTGTGGCAATCAGAAAGTGCTGCCAGGTAAGCGAAGTGTTCAGCGAGCTGTGTATTGCGAGCAGAACAAAATCAAAATGTGATGAGTTGGCGGCAGACCTGGAAGGAAAAACCGAAACAAAGATTACAACAGCCCAGGTAGATGCGGACGATGTGGATCAGGTGATCGCACTGATCAAGGAGTATCAGCCGGATCTTGTGATGAACATCGCACTTCCGTATCAGGATCTGACGATCATGGATGCATGTCTGGCTTGTGGAGTGAACTATATGGATACTGCAAACTATGAGCCGGAAGACACGGAGGATCCAGAGTGGCGTGAAATTTACAACAAACGCTGCGAGGAGAAAGGCTTTTCTGCTTATTTTGATTACAGCTGGCAGTGGGCATACCGTGAGAAGTTTGAGAAGGCTGGGCTGACTGCTCTTCTTGGATGCGGATTTGACCCGGGAGTGACACAGGCATACTGTGCACATGCAAAGAAAAATGAATTCGATACGATCGATACAATCGATATTCTGGATTGCAACGGCGGAGATCACGGATACGCATTTGCTACCAACTTTAATCCGGAAGTAAATCTGCGTGAAGTATCAGCACCGGGAAGCTACTGGGGAAGACGGACACTGGGTTGAAATCCCGGCTATGAGCATAAAACGTGAGTATGATTTTTGACTGTGTCGGACAGAAAGATATGTATCTGCTTCATCATGAAGAAATCGAATCTCTCGCGGAAAATATTCCGGAAGTGAAACGAATCCGTTTCTTCATGACATTTGGACAGAGCTACCTCACACATATGAATTGCCTGGAAAATGTGGGGATGCTTTCTACAACTCCGATTGAATTCGAGGACAGCAGATTGTTCCGATCAAATTCCTGAAGGCACTGTTACCGGATCCGGCAAGCCTTGGTCCACGTACACATGGAAAGACAAATATCGGTTGTATTTTTACAGGAAAGAAAGACGGAAAAAAAAAAAACATATTATATCTATAATGTATGTGATCACCAGGAGTGCTACAAGGAAGTAGCGAGCCAGGCAATCAGCTATACGACCGGAGTTCCGGCAATGTGTGGTGCATTGATGCTTCTGACCGGAAAATGGACAAAGACAGGTGTACATACAGTAGAAGAATTTGATCCGGATCCGTTCCTTGCTGCGTTAGATCAGTATGGACTGCCACGCAGTGAAAGCTATGATCCGGTTATTGTGGAGTAATGAATATGAATAAAATTGTTTTTTCGGGATTAGAAGAATACAGCCCGGAGGACTTGTTTCGCAGGCTGCCAAGTCCAAGCTATGTGATTGATGAAACTCAGCTGGAGTGCAATGGCTTCTGTCTCTTGGCGGTGGCAGAACGGACCGGGTGCAAAGTATTACTGGCTCAGAAAGCATTTTCTAATTACAATTTCTATCCTCTTTTAGAGCCATATCTTGCAGGTACAGAAGCGAGCGGATTGTACGAGGCTCGTTTGGAAAAGAAGAAATGGGTGGAAAGGAAGTCCATGTCTTCTGTGCAGCTTACCGGGAAGATGAATTTGATGAGCTTCTTGAGTATGCAGACCATATTGTGTTCAATTCGCCGGGGCAGTTAAAGAAATTAGGGGAAAGAGCAAAGGCACAAGGGAAAAGCATCGGACTTCGGGTCAACCCGGAATGTTCTACACAGGACGGACATGACATATATGATCCGTGTGCTCCGGGCAGCAGACTGGGAACAACACGCGAACAGTGGAATCAAGAAATGACGGAAGATTTGATCTCACTGCTGGATGGAATCCATTTCCATACGCTGTGCGAACAGAATGCAGATGCACTGGAAGTGACGATGCGTGCAGTGGAAGACAAATTCGGGGATATCCTTCCACGAATGAAATGGGTGAATCTGGGCGGTGGACATCATATTACCAGACATGATTATGAGAGGTCCCGGCTGGAGGAGCTACTTCTGTCCATAAAGAAGAAATGGGATGTTCAGGTATATCTGGAGCCGGGCGAGGCGGTTGCTCTGAATGCAGGGTATCTTGTGAGTCGTGTTCTTGATATTGTGAAAAATGGAGAGACACAGATTGCAATTCTGGATGCAAGTGCGGCCTGCCATATGCCGGATGTACTGGAAATGCCGTACCAGCCACCAATTTACAATGCGGCAAAACAGCCGGATGAAGGCGGGCAATATCAGCACCGATACCGTTTGGCAGGACCGACCTGCCTTGCGGGAGATGTGATCGGAGATTACTATTTTCCGAAGGAACTAAAAGCTGGCGATATGGTAATCTTCGGCGATATGGCAATTTATACGACTTGTAAAAATAATACATTTAACGGGATGCCGCTTCCGGATATATGGAGTTTGGGAATGAAAGGAAGGCTGGAACAGGTTACTGCGTTCGGATATCAGGATTTTAAAACTCGACTAGGAAGAAAATAGATTTCGAGGAACAAAAATGTATTACGTACCGGATGGAACTTCGAGATGCGGATTTTTATTGAACCACTCCATATTCTAAAAAAGGATGGTTATAGGATGAAAATCAATTTGATTTCATCGCTGATGTTTTGATTTCCGCCACCGGGGGAAAGCGATGTAAATGCAGTATATTGCGATGAAAATGTATGGTTGACCCAGAAAATGATGGGACTTCTGTATAATGTGGAAACGCACACCATCAATTATCACTTAATAAAATATTTGCCGACGGAGAGATCGACGAGAATTCAGTTATTCGAAAATTTCGAATAACTGCTGCGGACGGCAAAACCTACAACACCAATCACTATAATCTGAGCACCATCATTGCCGTGCCGACAGCAGCAAAGAGCACATGGGGCTGACCACTTGGAAGGATGCTTCCGACGGCTGATGATATTCAGGATGGTTATGAGGAAGATGAATTGATTGACGATTATGATTTGCCGGCACATTGGTTAATGATGCAGATGAATAATTTTTGTGTTGGTGCAAATTATGTGTTTTTAATGGAAAGCATTATTATACAGTTCATCATTCATAAGTCACTTTTTCTCAACAACTCCATAGCACAACAGCATGAGGTACATATGAAAGTAAAATTACAAGAAGTTCTCGAGGCACTTGATGGTGCCGGAGTGGATATGGAATATTATTATGACACGAAAAATGAAGAAATCCTGATGATATTTGACGGTATGGTTAATGGAGAAACGGATCCTGAATTGATAGAAGATATTGAAGAGGGATTTATTGAAGGTTATATCCCGTTGCCACGGCAGTATGATATGAATGAATATCGGATGATGGAAGAATTTATTTATGACTTACCGGCTGGAAGAGCACAGGACGTATTGGATGCAGCAATCAGAGGCAAGGGTGCATTCCGCAGATTTAAGGATAGGCTGTACGACTTTGACCTTCAGGAAAAATGGTATAAGTACAGGGATGATTGCTATGAGCAAATAGCAAGAGACTGGTGTGAACGGTTCGGGATAGAGATAGAGGAATAGCTATGGCTGAGACAAATGATATTTTAGAAGTTGCGAAGATGACAATTAGCACATCGATAAAGTGCAATACGGTTCGAGGATTTATTGGTTGGCACAGCTGCGACAATATTTGCATGGATATGCATGATGTATTGGATATGTGCGAAGATGCTTTTAAGCGGGAAAGATACCAGGAATCGCTTGAGGCAGATACATATGTGCTTGTTTCGGGCGTGAAATTGGCTTCTTGTGCAGATAGCAGTTCCGGTATGCTGACGGATGTAATAATGCGTGCATTTGAACTAATAGATTTATCTACACAGACAATTGCCAAACTGGATGCAGCAATGAGAAAACATGCGCTGTCATTGATTATAAAGGAAGCAAAGAAAAAAGCATTTGACGGCTGGGACTCATGGCGCTATGAATTATTGGAAAAGGCTGTTTGTTTGTGTGATGAGAAGTTGGCAGCAAAATTGGAAAAGCTTTTTGGATATATTCTTAGAAGATATTGAGAATGATTATATGCCGGAATACAAAAGGCAGGAAGACACAATTTTACGTTATAAATTACATCGACATTTAAAGGGTGCAGACGCAGTTAAGGACGAGTTATATGCAAATCTGTATATAAGAGAAATGCGCATAATTGCAGTTAAAGATGCAACAGATGCGAGGAATTATAACGAAGCAGAAAAGTTGTGCCTTGAACAGATAAAGAAAGAGGACGGTCGCTTTTATAGAAACACTCCGGAGGATTGGAATAATATACTATTTGATGTTTATATGCAGTCAGGCATAACAGATAAGCAGATTGAGCAGGCAAAGAAAATCTTGTTGCTAGGTAATGAAGGATTTTGGGATGTTTTAAAGCGGCTGTATCAAAGTCAGGGGATATGGGAAAGTCAGAAGCCAATTTTACTTAAAGAATTAAAGCAATGCAAATATTCAGTATGTTATCGGTCTGTATTGGTTAAGGAAAACGAAAAGAAGTTGCTATTAGAAGCCGTTACAGAAAATCCATATAATTTGTTCTATTATGCTCAATTTCTTGTAATGGATTATCCGAATGAAATTTATGAATTGTGTGCAAATTACATAAGAGAACAATGTGCGCAGGCAACAGATAGAAGATTATATAAGAAAGTATGTAAGGACCTATTACAGTTGATTAAGTGGAAAGGAAATGCTACTGCCAAGCTGCTTGTGGATGAATTTAAGACAACGTATCCTAGAAGAAGTGCATTATTGGATGAGTTGCAAAAAGGTAGAGAAGAAATTGTAAGTGTTTCTTGGCTGTTGCATTTGGTACTGTTATTTTACTGTTGTTTTGGCAAGTGGCTTTGCAGTGCTGGCAGTGATGCGGATGCATTGTTTTATAAGGATTCCAGTACAAGTGAAAATATTTTTGTAATTTACCCAAATGGATTCTATTATAAAATCGTGGTTGGAAAGTGATTATAAACTCATTCCTTTTGGTAGTGTCAATTGGCGTGCTAAATCAGGGGGAAAAAGAGGTGAAAATCCATTTTCGAGCCAATGGAACCATCTATAATGAAAAAAAATCGGTCAAAAAATGACCGGAAGCAGAGTCGAATAATGCGGTACTAAAATGGCACTACATTCGATTTGTAGAATATGTGAATTTTCCGATAACGAAATGCTTGGTTTCTGGAAAAGAACAGTGTTTAGAAAAACTTGAGAGGAAGTTACAGAGTTACTTTGGAAACCAACTTAGTATTTACCGATCCGAACCGATTTTTTCTAGAAATAATGCCAGCAAATGTGAATAAGGCACAGGCATTAGAAAAATTATTGAAATATTTAAAATATAACAGAAAAATGTTAATTGCATGCGGGGATGGATTAAATGATATTTCAATGATTGAATATGCAGGGATTGGTGTAGCTATGGGAAATGCACAGGACATAGTAAAGGAGAAAGCTGATTTTATTACAAAATCGAATGCAGAGGACGGTGTGGCTAATGCAATCGATATTTTCTGGGCGGACAATAAAAAATAATGAGTGGAGAACATGAGAATAATTAAAGCAAAAGATTATCGTGATTTGAGCAGAAAAGCAGCAAACATTATTTCAGCACAGATTATTTTGAAACCAGGGAAGAGATTGCCAGTAAAAATGGAACAGTAGAGCAGATAAAAAATCAGTTGTAGAAAATCCAAATAATGGATATAATATAGGAAAAGAGACGATATGGATTTCTAACAGAAAGGATGTGATATTATGGTAGCAACAGAATCTGTAACTATCAAAGTTCCGGTAGGAATGTCGAAATATCTGGTAACAGTGAATCCGGAAACCGAGCTTACTCGAAATGCACTGTTGCTGTATCCATATATACTGAATCAGACGATATCTCATGGTCGTGCGGCTGAAATTCTGGGAATCAGAAAATCAGAGTTGATTGATCTGTATGATAAGTTAGGATATTCCTATTTTGATATGACGATGGATGATCTGGATGATGAACTGAATACTTTCAGAGAACTCAAAAAGAAGGAGGCTGCGGTATGATTGTTGTAAAGCCTGTAAATAATCCGGAATCCGCCAGTATATTAAAAAGAGCCACAGGTCTTGACCAGGGCGAGAGTGAAGCGATCGTCCTGACAGATGAATTAAAAGCAGATCTGTTATTGATGGATGAATAGAGATTCAATTTAATAAGGTAAAAAATATATAGCAGGTAGTCTGTGCGATTACCTGCTATTGGTTTAATTATAATGGTCTCATAAATTAAGACACTTTTTCGGACATTTTTTAATGAATCTGATATACTAAAATCAGTATGAAAGAGAGGATTCATCAGTATGTCCAGACAAAGAAGAAACTTTAGTGCCAAATTTAAATCAGACCTAGTAATGACATTTGGGTATCTGTGGAATGCAGTACGAGTTCAGGGAGGTGCTTACGGTACAGGAATGGGTGCAAGGCTCAATGGGAATCTTTTCTCGTATTCTTACAGAGATCCGAACCTTGAAAATACAAGGGCAGCATATTGTGGAATGGCCGATTTCCTGGAAGAATTTGTGCAGCAGGGAATGCCGCTGGATGATATGATTATTGGTACACTGAACACGATCGATCCACTTCTTGATCCTGCAGGGATCTGTGATCAGGAGTGTATCAGATATCTGAAGGGAATCACACCGGAGGATATTGCCCGGATACGGAGAGAAATATTGGATACAACAAATCAGGAACTTGGCGGGCTGGTTGGCGTGATCCGGGAATATATTGAAACCGGAAAATTCTGTGCAGTAGGAGATATGAAATAGTTCAGGGAAAAGCGACGGAATGCAGGAGCAGAAGTCGTTCAGGAAGGAAATAACGGAACATGAGGTTTAAAAAGGATTACATTAGCACCGACAATGCGAAAATATAACAGAAAAAATCTGATGAGGGATGTCATTGCGGGTATGATTATCATGGCAGTGTCAATCCCGATTTCGATGGGATATGCACAGATTGCCGGACTGCCGGCGGTATACGGACTGTATGGCTCGGTCTTTCCGATTATTTTGTTTGCAGTATTTTCGACGTCTCCGCAGTTTATCTTCGGGGTAGATGCGGCACCGGCGGCATTGATCGGCTCAGCCCTGTTGGGAATGGGGATTGAGAGTGGTTCAAAAGAGGCACTTGAGGTCGTGCCGGTTCTGACGTTTTTTGTGGCGGTATGGCTGCTTGCCTTTATCTGATGCATGCCGGTAAACTGGTCAATTACATTTCTGCACCGGTTATGGGCGGATTCATCAGTGGAATCTGTATGACGATCATTCTGATGCAGGTTCCCAAATTACTGGGCGGGACTGCCGGAACAGGGGAACTGCCGGAGCTTTTGGAGCATATCCAGGAGACTGCCGGACGGATCAATTTTCCTTCACTAATGCTTGGACTCATTTCGCTGGCTATTTTACTGACAGTAAAAAAGGTTGCTCGAAATTTCCGATGGCGGTAGTTCTGATGGCAGCAGGGGCAGTACTTACGGTTGTTCTGCCAATGGAAGAATGGGGAATCAGGACATTGGAGGCAGTGAAACCAGGTCTGCCGCAGTGGAAGATTCCGGATCTGGCACTGCTTCCGTTGAACCAGGTCATCACAGTGAGCCTTTCTGTGGCGGTCGTGATCATGGCAGAAACACTGCTCGCTGAAAATAATTTTGCTCAGAAGAATGGATACCGTATCAATGACGATCAGGAGCTTTTAGCTTTTGCAGCAGGAAATCTTGTTGCGGCACTGACCGGCTGCTGTCCTATTAACGGGTCGGTTTCAAGAACGGCAATGGGGGAGCAGTACCAGGGAAAGACCCAGTTGATGAGTATTGTAGCAGGAGCATCCATGCTGATCCTTCTGGTCTGCGGAACAGGATTTATCGGGTATCTGCCGGTTCCTGTGTTGACAGCAATCGTGATTTCGGCATTGCTTGGAGCAACAGAATTTAAGCTGGCAGCAAAATTGTGGAAAGTCAGCCGGACGGAATGTCTGATCTTCTGGGGTGCTTTTGTAGGCGTTCTGCTGTTGGGAACGATTAATGGAGTGCTGATCGGAATTATTTTATCCTTTTCAGAAATGGTGATCCGTTCGTCTAAGCCTGCAAGGTGTTTTGTCGGAATCCAGCCGGGACACAGACATTTCCGTGATCTTGCGGAGGGAAGTCAGATCCATGCAGTGGAAGGAGTTCTGGTCTATCGGTTCAGCAGTAATCTCTTTTTTGCAAATGTCAATATCCTGCAGCAGGATATTGAGGCAGAACTGGAAAAGAAAAAGGGGACGAAAGCAGTGATCCTGGATGCCAGTGGAATCGGAAGTATTGATATCACAGCGGCAGACCGACTGGCGATCCTCTATGAAGCACTGAAAGAACAGGGGATTCGTTTTTATATTACAGAGCATATAGCAGATTTAAATGAGCAGATGCGAAAGCTGGGACTCGGATATCTGATCTCTGAAGGATGCGTGAGGAGAACGATCCATATCGCATTGAAAGATATGGGAATCAATCGCCCGTATCCATTGGAAGGGCGGTGTGGACAATGAGGAACGGAGTGCCTCAAGAAAGCGGGTCGATAACCGGGTACAGGAATTCGTCTGGGCCTTTGGGTCTGAGTCGGAAACAGAGATTGAAAAGCAGATCCTGCGTCAGATCGAACAGTTGAAGAAAAGCGGAGATGTGGAAAATCTGCTGCATGGAAGCTGGTCACACATGGAAGCAATGGATGAAGACGAGTGGCTGGAACATCTGGAAGAACACTTAAAGGAGATTGTGAACATCTCCGGAAAGGATGAGAAGACGCTTGCCGCAAGACTGGAAGAGCATAGACGGGAAGTGCATGACCGGATTGCGAAGGAACACCCGGAACTTGCAGAGCGGTTCAGAGAACGTCGTCATCATCTGGACCAGCATTTGAAAGAGCGACGGCCGGAGGTGTATGAGTTGGTGATCAGCCTGCGGGAGAAGGAAAGAAAATGAAAAGGAAAATAAAAAATTCAAAGCATAAGTGCGTGGAGTATTGGGATTGCACTGATATTAACAGTAGTATTTGTTGTAATTCTGCATTATGGGAAAAATGAAGTTAAAAGGTTTGAAGATGCGACTGATCAGTACATCGTTTGTGAAAATGCGGCCAGACAGTTACAGGATGGGTCTGATTATCTAACGGAACAGGTAAGGCTGTATGCAATGACGGGAGAACGAAATTATCTGGATCAATATTTTGAAGAGGCTGATGTGACCAAACGCAGAGAACAGGCACTGGAAAGTCTTAAAAAGTATTTTGACAAAACCGAAGCTTTTCAGTCATTGCAACAGGCGATGGAAGATTCAAAAGAATTGATGTTGACAGAATATCATTCTTTAAAACTCGTTGCAACTGTGATGGGAGAAAAAAGACATTCCGGCAGAGCTTGAGCAATTGGATTTGCCGGAAGAGGAAAAGCAGTTATCACAGAAAGAAAAAACTGGAAAAAGCACAGAAACTGGTTTCCAATAATGAATATCGGAATAAACGAGGGACAATCATGAGAGAAGTAAGTGGCTGTCTGGATCAGTTGCTCGAAAAGACAAAAACCGTCAGCAGAGAGCGAATACGATCTTTTCCGATATGTATTTGAAGTTGGAAATTGCGATCATGATACTGGTGATCCTTTACTGTCAATCTGTATAATCGTAAGAAAATTGATTGTAGTACCGCTTGTCTATTATAATAAGAGTATTATGGAAGGCGAAATATTTCCGGTGATTGGAGCAGCAGAACTTCAAAAATGGGCAGAAACTTATAATAAAGTTTTTAAAGAAAATGAAGAGACTCAAAGACTGATCCGCCGTCAGGCAGAACATGATGCAATGACAGATGCATTGAACAGAGGATCTTTTGAAAAACTGTTGCATATGTATGAAAATGGAGATACACCATACGCTTTAATTTTGATAGATGTAGATACATTTAAGACTGTGAATGATATGTATGGTCATGCAGTCGGCGATGAGATTTTAAAGAAAGTAACCGGTCTTTTAAAAGAAAGCATTCCGAAGTATCGATCATGTCTGCCGGATCGGTGGAGATGAATTTGCAATTATCATGGTAGAGATGACCAGCGATTTGAAATATACGATCGAAAAAGAAGATTAAAGCAGTAAATGAGGAGCTAGGGACGGAGAATGAAAATATCCCGGCAGTTTCACTGAGTGTCGGAGTTGTTTTTTCGGATCGGGGAAAATCCCGGAGCGAATATTTTTAAAGATGCAGATAAAGCTCTCTATTATGTCAAAAGAAAACGGAAGAAATGGTTGTAAAGTTCTATTAAAAAAGTGTATGCAGGAAATCCTGCAAAATATTGATAATCCAAATGATTTCGCAGGAGATGCTGCAAATGACGATCAGAGGAACTGAGAAAGATCAATGTCCGAGAATGAGAGCGAAGAAAGCCCCAGTCCCAAATGAGAGCTTCAAAACTGTTGGTCAGATATTTGCGGATATCCTCTTCTTCGTAGCCTGTCATTCTTGTGATGATAACGAGTGTCCGGCGAACCATTTCATATGTAAGTGTACTCCTGTTATTCTGAAGCCATTGTAGAAAAAGACTTTGACGGATCGCTGAATATTCAAGAGCGATCCACTGGATTCGGATCAGAAGATCTTCCAGGTGGCTGTCAGGAGTGACAAGATCCGAAAAAATTTCATTGGCAAGAAACAGCATCAGTGGCTGAACTTCAGAAAATCTGATCTGAAAGTCTGACCAAAGTTCAGAGAGTGACGTTCCTGTATCCAAAGAAGGAAAAGAAACCGGATGCATAAAATCTGTTGCAGATTCTGAAATGTACTCTGAAAGAGAAAAATTGGATTTAAAAAATCACAATAAAGTTTCTCACCCTGATAATTAACTGCAAGATCCTGCAACAGTTCATTGCATTCAAAAAAAAGTATCTTCTGCAGGAAGATGGATAGATTGGATGGCATCACTTAACTGGGAGAGTGTATCAGCCGAAAAGTAATCACGGATCAGGGTCTCATCCAAAGAATCGTTACGATATAGTTCCTGTAAAATATAATGAATCTTAAGCAGGAGATCCTCAGTGGAACAGATCTCAGCGGAACAAGGCTCAATGGAGTAATCCTCAACAGAACGGACCGGTGAGGATGCGGGCAACAAAAGACGGAGAATGTTCCTGCGGATCTGAAATAAAGGAGTGTCACATTCGGTGGGAACATCTGGAAACTGTGATGCATCAGCCTGTTCCAACAGATCGATCACCGCAGGACAGCACGGCATCAGCGTTTCCTCGATATGACAGGGAAACCGGTGAATTTCTCTTGGAAACGTAGTACAGGTTTCAGACAGGATTTTATCACCGTAAGCAATAACAAGCCGGCAAAGTCTGTTCTCGGAAAGAAAGGGGCAGCGATGGTCTGAGTCAAGCTGAATGACCCGGAGACCGTCTTTTTTTTTTTCTGTATAGGCACTGAGATTCTTTTTTTGTTCCGGTACATCAGCGGGGGCAGAAACTTTTTTTCCATTTCCGGTTTGTGTCCGGATCCACAGCAATTTTCCATTCCTGACAGCAGGTAATTGTGCAGGAATCTGCGATGCAGTGAAATTCATTATAAAAGTCAGGGCGTATTCTTTTTTCATTGTTCTTTTTCTCCTAAAAGGCTGTTATCTGGTATCAAAGTCGGGGGCTTTTGACCCTGGCATCATAGTATTATCATACCACAGAAAGCACATTCAGCAAAAATCAGATAGTTACATTTATAGAAATTTATAGAAAAATGAAGTATACTGATTACAGATTTTTTAAAGGAGAAATGTAGAAGTATGGAATCTCAGACAAAAGAAAAGTAAATATGAAATAGATATGTGCAATGGGACGATTATGGATAAGCTGATTTCTTTTTTTCACTTCCATTGATGCTTTCAGGAATCATTACAGTTGATGTTTAATGCGGTAGACATTATTGTGGTTGGAAGGTTCAGCGGAAGTCAGTCATTGGCGGCAGTTGGATCGACAACAGCATTGATCAATATGTTTACCAATCTTTTTATTGGAATTTCTCTTGGAGCAAATGTTCTGGCAGCACGTTTTTATGCGGCAAAGCGAGAAAAGGAGATGTCAGAGACAGTACATACCGCAATTACACTGGCATTAATCAGCGGGATCGTCATGGCATTTGTGGGAGTGATCTTTTCGAGATTTGCGTTAGAATTGATGGATACACCGGATGACGTGATCGGACTGTCAACGTTATATATGAGAATCTATTTTTGGAATGCCGTTTTTTATGCTCTACAATTATGGTGCAGCCATTCTGAGGGCCGTCGGAGATACGAAGCGTCCACTGTTCTTCCTGGTTGCTGCAGGAGTGATCAATGCCGGCCTGAATCTGCTGCTGGTAATTGTTTTTGACATGGGTGTGGCAGGAGTTGCGATCGGAACAATCGTTTCCCAGATGATTTCAAGTATTTTGGTTTTACGATGCCTTTGTAGATCGGAAGGCAGTTACAAACTATCATTTTCAAAGCTTCGGATCAGGGGAATCTATATGAAGCAGATCTTTTCAGGTTGGTATTCCGGCGGGAATACAGAGTACAGTGATTAATTTTTCAAATGTACTTTTGCAGTCTTCTGTAAACTCTTTTGGGTCTACCGCAATGGCAGGATATACTGCAGCCAATAATATTTTCGGATTTTTATATGTGACTGTAAATTCCGTGACACAGACATGTATGAGTTTTACGAGTCAGAATTATGGTGCAGGAAAAAGTAAACGAATGGATAAAGTTCTGATTGACTGTATTATTTTATCAGTAGTTATTACATCGATTCTTGGCGTCAGTGCGTATGGATTTGGTCCGGAACTGTTGAAGATTTATACGGAAGATGCAAAAGTTATCCAGTGTGGAATGGAAATTCTTTTATATACAACGGTAACGTATTTCCTGTGTGGACTGATGGATCTTTTTCCGGGGGCATTGAGAGGAATGGGACACTCAGCCGTTCCGATGATCCTTTCGGTAATCGGAACAGTAGGGACAAGAATTGTCTGGATTTTCTGGATCTTTCCTGCACATCATTCATTGGATATTTTATTTATTTCTTATCCTGCATCCTGGATCATTACGATCATTATGCAGGTAATCTGCTATTATTTCGTGAGAAAAAAAAGTACACCGGGATATGCAGCGGCAGGTATAGAGTAGAAAAAATAAAGTCAGATCTGATGAAAGCAGTCAGGGTATAAGAGAGAAGAGATAAAGTCAGATCTGATGAAAGCAGTCAGGGTATAAGAGAGAAGAGATAAAGTCAGATCTGATGAAAGTAGTCAGGATATAAGGCAGAAGAGACAGAGCTGAAGAAACTGGAATTAACAGGAGGGGAAAAGAAGTGATTCGGATGATAGAAATAACGGATTTTCATGCACCAGAGCTGGATATATTTGCGAGAAAGACCGAGGCACAGTTGTTAAATAAAGATCACCCGGAGGAGGGAATGTTTATTGCAGAAAGTCCAAAGGTGATTGAGAGAGTTTGAATGCCGGCTACACTCCGGTAGCGGTATTGGTAGAGAAAAAGCAGATTGAAGGTGAGGCAGCCTCTGTTCTTGCACGATGCGATGAGATTCCGGTTTATACGGCAGAATTTGATGTGTTGACGCAGCTGACTGGATTCAAGCTGACAAGAGGAATGCTGTGTGCTATGCGACGGAGGGATTGCCAGAAGTGGAAAAGGTATGTCAAAATGCAAAAAAGGTTGCAGTTCTTGAAAATGTAATGAATCCGACGAATGTGGGAGCGATTTTTCGTTCTGCCGCAGCTTTAAATATGGATGCAGTACTTCTGACAGGCGGGTGCAGCAATCCATTGTATCGCAGAGCAAGCCGTGTCAGTATGGGGACGGTGTTTCAGATTCCATGGACATTTATCAGAGAAAAGCAGGAAGACTGGATTGAAAATGGAATCAGAAGATTACATGGCCTGGGATTTCAGACTGCGGCTCTTGCTCTGAGCGATGATTCTGTGAGTATTGATGATAAAAGACTCCGTGAAGAGAAAAAACTGGCAATCATCCTTGGGACAGAAGGTGACGGACTTGCAGAGCAGACAATCGCAGAGTGCGATTATACGGTCAAAATACCGATGACTCATGGAGTTGATTCATTAAATGTCGCTGCGGCAAGTGCAGTGGCTTTTTGGGACTGGGGAGATAAATTTGTAGTTGTTGGAGTGAAAATGTTTCGGCAGTCAGAAAGTATCTGATGAAAAAACGTTCATATCCGCCCTTGCTGTTGCATCGCAGTGCAGGACCCGCTTTACCTCAGCCCGTTGACAACTTGTAACAGGAACGTGGAAACACTCGTGCAGAGGCACTCCTGTTTACGTTCCTTAACAAGTTGGGCAAAGTGTCTTCGGAATGCTCCCTGTCAATGCACTGCTCACGCAACAGCAAGGGCGGATATTAGACTTGTCAAGTCAAAATGCTTTCCTCGCACCGGAACATTTTCTCCCAACAAAGACGAAATTTCAATAAGAAAGATGTCGGGGTCAAAGCCCCCGACTTTGATGCCTACGGATTGCTCCGTGCTACGCACTCCCACAATCCTACCCAATATTCGCATATCGTGGGATTATCATCCCACTTTTATGCTCATATCGGGGCGGGTCCTAAGGTCTTTCACCCACCTATGAGCAAGCTATGTGGGCTTAGACCTTTTTGACCCTGGCATCTAAGAAATAAAGAGCCGGATGGCTATCGACGAAGATAAATGCTCCATCAAATAGTAAATACAATATCTATTATCTGATATTTACGATCGAATATCTTAGTCAATAGCCATCCGGCTTTTTTCTATTCTTTTTAAATTTGCATAGTTGAGTGAATACGCTGTGGAGCTAAAAACTTCTTATCGAGATGGTCAGCGGAAAGCAGGGGTGTTCCTGAGCAGGTGCATCAGCGTCGAGCGTTCCGAAGACACTTTGCAGCGTTTGTTAGAGAAAGTAAATCGAGTGCCATTGCACGAAGATTTCCACTTTCGAGTTACAAACGGTCAACGGGCTGAGGTAAAGCGGGCCTGCACCGCGAAGGAATATCCCTACTTTCCGCGTCCGCTTCGCCATAAAGAAGTCTTTTGCTTTACAAGCGTATCACCCCAACAACTACAAATTTTTATTTTTCACATCACTCTCTCTCATCCCTTGCATAAAACTCAGTATGATGTCCGACATATTTATAAGCCGGACGGATGATCTTACCGGCATTGAGCAGTTCTTCCAGTCGGTGGGCACTCCAACCGGCAATACGGGCGATCGCAAAGATCGGTGTGAACAGTTCTTCCGGGATTCCAAGCATGGTATAGACAAATCCACTGTAAAAAATCAACATTGGCACAGACTGGCTTGAACATTTTGCGGTGAGTCATGATCTCCTCTTTGGCAAGACGCTCTACACGGTCATACAAAGCAAATTCATTTTCCAGTCCTTTTTTTTCTTTGGCAAGTTTTTCAGCGAAACTTTTCAGAAGCTTTTCTCTTGGATCGGATAAAGTATAAACTGCATGTCCCATACCATAGATCAGACCTGAATGGTCGAAAGCCTCTTTATTCAGAATCTTGCGGAGATAAAGCCGGATTTCGTCTTCATTATCCCAGTCCTTTACAGAAGCTTTAATATCGTCAAACATTTTCTGGGCTTTCAGGTTTGCACCACCATGTCGAGGTCCCTTCAGGGAACCGATGGATGCAGCAGTCGAGGAATAAGTATCAGTACCGGATGAAGTAACTACGTGCGTAGTGAATGTTGAGTTGTTACCACCGCCATGCTCTGCATGAAGAACAAGGGCGATATCGAGAACTTTTGCCTCCAGCTCGGTATACTGTCCATTTGGACGGAGCATCAGGAGAAGATTTTCCGCAAGTGAGCGTCCTTTTTCAGGATTACGGATGAGAAGTGTTTCATCTTTGCGGAAATGTCTGTATGCATGGTAAGAATAAACTGCGATCAGTGGCATTTTAGCAATCAGCTCTAATGACTGGCGAAGTACATTTTCCACAGAAATGTCTTCCGGATTGTCATCATAAGTATACAATGTCAGAATACAACGCTGCATGGCATTCATGATATTGGAATTGGAAGCTTTCATGACAACATCACGGACAAAACGTCCACTTAATGACTCCAGTTCAAACATAATTCCAAGGAACGTTTTAATTCTTCTTCTTTTGGAAGACGACCAAATAAAAAGAAGGAAAATAGTTTCTTCAAATCCAAATTTCTTGCTTCCAAGACCATGAACAAGATCATTAACATTGATTCCCTGATAATAAAGACTGCCTTCTGCAGGAATCTTCCGTCCGTTGATGACATCGAATCCACAGACATCGGACACTTCTGTCAGTCCGGTCAGGACACCTTTACCATTAGAATCACGAAGTCCACGCTTTACATCGTATTCTTCATAGAGATTCGGATCAATTCTGTGTGTATTCAGCAGAACCTGTTCCAGATAATCCATTTCATTTTTTAAGCTGCTGTTATTTGCGATCAAAGTTTCTTCTAAAGCCATAATACAAATCTCACCTCTCGTTGTTATACCATTTGTAAATCTGTGATGTGGCGGCAGATTTTGTCGTCCTGACAGTTACATATGATTTTATTATAAACAGAAATCCCCAGTTTTGCAAGAAGTAATGGTCGATTCTTGCAAAAAACTGAGGATTTATTGATCATTTCAGCACAGAAATGAATATTTTGTTTTGCTGTAAGTCAATTATCAGTAAAATTCATTTTTTATTTTGCTGTTGCAATAATTTTTTCGGCATGATCAAGTGCAGCACGAATATTCGGACAGAAATTTTCTTTGCCAACGAGATCAACAAAGCCGGATTTTACCATAACTTTCATAGGCTGCTCATTTACATGGGAGAAGACGAGGGTAATTCCTTTTTGGATTCGCAGACCTTTGTGAGATTCTGCAATGCATTCAGTGCGGTACTGTCAAGGGCAGGCACGCTTCTCATACGAAGAATGAGGGCAGGTTGTAAAGTCTTTCACTACGATATGTTCAATGGCATCTGCGGCACCGAAGAACAAAGGACCGGTAATCTCATAGACACGGATCTGAAGGGGAAGACGGCGGAGGTGTTCATCCACATCCGAGTATCATCATCCACATAAGTCCAACTGTCTACATGAGTTTCTTCACTCATCCGTTTAATGAAAAGCAGGCAGGCAAGCACCATGCCGATCTCGATCGCAACAACGAGATCAAATACGACCGTGAGGATAAATGTTGTAAATAATACAATGATGTCACTTTTTGGAGCGGTACGGATCAGATGAACAAAAGTACGCCACTGACACATATTGTAAGCAACCACGAACAGGATCGCAGCGATGGTCGGCATGGGGATCATTCCTGCAAATGGCATCAGAACAACAAGCACGATGACCAGTGTGATGGAGTGGACGATTCCGGCAATCGGGGGTACGTCCTCCGTTTTTGATATTTGCTGCGGTACGTGCGATCGCTCCGGTAGCCGGGATTCCACCAAAAAAGAGCAGAGGCAATATTTCCCGCACCCTGAGCAACGAGTTCCATATCGGAGCGGTGCTTTCCATTGATCATGCCGTCAGCAACTACACAGGAGAGCAGTGATTCGATTGCGGCAAGTACGGCGATAGTAAATGCATTTGGAAGTGCATCTCCGATCATGGAAAGGTTCATGGATGGAATATGAAGAGTTGGCAGGAGTTGCTGATTGTATAAAGATTACCGATCGTGGCAACTTTTAATGGAAGAAATTTTACCATCAGGATACCAACAATGACTGCCGGGAGTGAGCCAGGAACTTTTTTCAGTACATAGGGAGCGAGGATCAAAATGGCGAGGCTGACTCCGCCAACGATCAATGCATCAAGGCTGAATGTAGAAAAGTTTTCAAAGAAAGCCTTTAGTTTCTCTGTGGTCTCGATCGGTTTGACGCCGTCTGGGTAAGAAATACCGAAGAAGTCTTTTAACTGTCCGATCACGATTGTCACCGCAATACCGGAAGTAAAACCCGTTGTAATCGTATAAGGAATAAACTTGATCAGACTTCCGAAGTGGCAAAGTCCCATCAGGATCAGAAAAACTCCTGCAAGGATGGTTGCAATGATCAGTCCGTCCATTCCATTTTTGGCAACGATCCCCGCGACAATGGTTGCAAAAGCAGCGGTTGGTCCGGCAATCTGAACGCTGCTTCCACCAAGGGCTGAGATGACAAATCCGGCAACAATGGCGGTAAAAATACCGGCTTCCGGTCCGACACCGAGGCAAGTGCAAGTGCGATGGAAAGCGGAAGTGCTATAATCGCAACAATAATTCCCGCAGTTACGTCTTTGACGAACTGGGAACGGTTATAATTTTTCAAGGATGTAAGTAACATTGGTTTTAATTGATTCATTTGTTTCTTCCCTTCTTTAGATTCTCATTTTCAGATAAAAAACCACAAGGAAAAAAGTATACCATATTCAAATATCGTTGGAAATGTGAGGAAATATAAAAAACTGCACTAAATCAGATACAATATGGAAAAAAAAGAAGGAATTGCGAAAGCAGAGGGGATGGTATATATTTTAATAAGACAGGATTGTGGAGGTGTATGTGCGGAGCAATCCACAGAAATCATCGTTGGGGATTTTGTTCCAACGTATCCTGATTAAGAATAGACACTGGTAAATGAAGGAGGAGAGGGAATGGGAAGATATGTCATGGCACTGGATGCGGGAACAACGAGCAACCGGTGTATCCTTTTTAATAAAAGGGTGAGATGTGCAGTGTGGCACAGCGGGAATTTACGCAGTACTTTCCAAAGCCCGGATGGGTCGAGCATGATGCGGATGAGATCTGGGCAACGATGCTCGGTGTGGCAGTAGAGGCAATGACGATGATCGGGGCATCGGCAAAAGATATCGCAGCGATCGGGATCACGAATCAGAGAGAGACGACGATCGTGTGGGATAAACAGACAGGTGAGCCGATCCATCCTGCAATCGTATGGCAATGTCGGAGGACTTCAGGATATTGTGATGAGTTAAAGAAAAAAGGTCTCACAGAAGAGTTCAGACGAAAGACCGGACTGGTTATTGATGCCTACTTTTCGGGAACAAAAGTAAAGTGGCTGCTGGATCATGTACCGGGAGCAAGAGAGCGGGCTGAAAAGGGCGAGCTTCTTTTCGGAACAGTGGAGACATGGCTGATCTGGAAACTGACGAAGGGCAGAGTTCATGTTACAGATTATTCCAACGCATCCCGGACGATGTTATTTAATATTAATACACTTCAGTGGGATGATGAGATATTGAAAGAGCTGGGGATCCCGCTATGTATGCTGCCGGAACCGAAACCGTCGAGTTATATTTACGGAGAAGCAGATGCATCGTATTTTGGAGGAGCAATCCCGATTGGAGGTGCTGCGGGGGATCAGCAGTCGGCATTGTTCGGTCAGACGTGCTTTCAGGCAGGTGAGGCAAAAAATACTTACGGAACCGGCTGTTTCTTACTTATGAACACCGGAGAAAGACCAGTTTTTTCTGAAAATGGACTGGTTACGACAATTGCGTGGGGACTGGATGGAAAAGTTACCTATGCGTTAGAAGGCTCTATTTTTGTGGCGGGAGCGGCAATTCAATGGCTGCGGGATGAGATGAAGCTGATCGATTCGGCTTCGGATTCAGAAATAATGGCAAAAAAGTAAAAGATACCAACGGATGTTATGTAGTGCCAGCATTTACGGGACTGGGAGCACCATACTGGGATCAATATGCGAGAGGAACGATCGTAGGCCTTACAAGGGGTGTCAACCGTTATCATATTATTCGGGCAACGCTGGAGTCACTGGCGTATCAGGTCAATGATGTTCTTGTGGCGATGAAAGCAGATTCGGGAATTGAACTTGCAGCATTGAAAGTAGACGGTGGTGCGAGTGCAAATGATTTCCTGATGCAGACGCAGGCAGATCTTATTCATGCCCCGGTCAAGCGACCGAAATGTGTCGAGACAACAGCAATGGGAGCGGCTTATCTTGCAGGACTTGCGACAGGCTAATGGAGCAGCAGGGAAGAAGTAATAAAGAACTGGGCAATCGACAGGACATTTGAACCAATGATCGGAGAAGAAAAACGGAGTGAAATGCTCCATGGATGGAATAAAGCTGTAAGATATGCTTACGGCTGGGCAAAAAGAGGAGGATTAGGAAATGGGTGATTTTTTGATTACGACAGAGTAGAAATTTGTAGTTGTTGGGGGAAAATATCGCGACAGCAGGAAGTGCTTCGACAGAAGAGCGTCCATATCCGCACTTGCTGTTGCATCGCAGTGCAGGACCCGCTTTACCTCAGCCCGTTGACAACTTGTAACAGAAATGTGGAAATGCTCGTGCAAAGGCACTCCTGTTTACGTTCCTAACAAGTTGGGCAAAGTGTCTTCGGAACGCTCCCTGTCAATGCACTGCTCACGCAACAACAAGGGCGGATATTAGGCTTTTCAAGTCAGAAAACTTTCCTCGCATCCGGCTTTTTTCTATTCTTTTAAATTTGCATTATTGAGTGGATACGCTGTGGAGTCAGAAAAAAACTTCTTACTGCGACTGCCAGCGGAAAGCAGGGTGTTCCTGAGCAGGTGCATTAGCAGGAGCGTTCCGAAGACACTTTGCAGCGTTTGTTAGAGAAAGTAAATCGAGTGCCTTTGCACGAAGATTTCCACTTTCGAGTTACAAACGGTCAACGGGCTGAGGTAAAGCGGGTCTGCACCGCGAGGGAATATCTCTGCTTTCCGCGTCCGCTTCGCCATAAAGAAGTCTTTTGCTTTTACAAGCGTATCATTCCAACAACTACAAATTTACATCCAATAAGATCTTCTCAAGAACATCCTCAACGGAAGATGTCACCGCATCAGCGTGATCTGCAACTCCGGGAGCGGCATTAGCCATGGCATAGCCTGTGCCGACCAGTTCCAGCATTTCAATATCATTATACTGATCGCCAAAGGCAATACATTCCTCCGGGGTGATATCGAGAACTTTCAGAAGATGCTTCAGTGCAGCTCCCTTTATTTGTACCCGGTGCAATAAAATCAATCCAGATAGTTCCGGAAGTTACGATCTTAATCTCAGAGCCAAAAAATACTCTGAAGATGCTTTTAAGTATGCATTCAGGACATCAGGTCCATCGATCATATTGCAGATAGCAATCTTGAGGAACGGACCATTGATCTGGCTGAGATCTTCGACAATCTCTGTTTTATTGTGCATAACATTGACAATGTGGTCTACAAATTCGGGATTCCGGTCTTCAATCAGGCAGGTATCTTCTCTGGAGACAATGATTTCAAAATGATCAGATTTCTTCACTTCCCGGATGATCCGGTAAGCAAGGTCATCTCTGATCGTTCCGCGGGAAAATAAGTTTGCCCTGATGCATACAGATTGAGCCGTTTCTCTCCAATATAAGAAATTTCATCTTTGATCTTATCAAATACGATTCGCTCATTAGTATACTGGCGACCACTTGCGGCTACGAAATAAATCCCTTTCTGTGTCAGTGAATGAATCAGGCTGATTGCACGGGGAGTAAGCTCCTGGGTACCATCCTGAAGAAGTGTTCCGTCAAGGTCACTTGCAATTAATTTGATCATTTATTAAAACCTCCATTTAAAACTGATTCAAGTATACATGAAAATGAGGATTTCGTAAAGAGTGTCAAATTAAGCAGAATAACAGAAAAAAATTTGTATATATCGGAACTTTATGTAACAAAAAAGAAATACTTGTAAATGATTTGTAATGGTTATATAATGAAAACATCTAAGGTGTATCTGAAGTATTTCAGAAAAGATCTGGGGAATTGCAATCGCAGGTCGCGACAAAAAAGACCTGAATATACATATTAAAAGAGATTGCAGGAAAGGAAATGTATTATGGGTAAATATTTTCGGAACAGACGGTTTTCGTGGAGAGGCAAATGTAGTTCTGACGGTTGAGCATGCTTTTAAAGTAGGACGTTATCTTGGCTGGTATTTCGGGCAGGAGCATAAGGCAAGGATCGTGATCGGCAAGGATACAAGAAGAAGCAGTTACATGTTTGAGTATGCCCTTGCGGCAGGACTTACCGCATCCGGAGCAGATGCATATCTTCTTCATGTTACGACAACACCGAGTGTGTCTTACGTGGTAAGAACAGAAGACTTTGATTGTGGGCTTATGATTTCCGCCAGCCATAACCCGTATTATGATAATGGCATCAAGGCGATCAACAGTGCCGGACATAAGATGGAGGCAGAGGTAGAAGAAAAAATTGAGGCTTATATTGATGGCAAAATTGGGGAAGTACCGCTGGCGACAAAAGAAAATATTGGACGTACTGTTGACTATGCAGCAGGAAGAAACCGTTATATCGGACACTTGATTGCCCTTGCTACACGCTCTTTTAAAGATATGAAGGTAGGACTTGACTGTGCGAATGGAAGTTCTTCCAGTATCGCAAAAGAGTGTCTTTGATGCACTTGGAGCGAAGACTTATGTTATTAATAATGAACCAAATGGTGTGAATATCAATACGAACTGCGGATCGACCCACATCGAAGTACTTCAGGCATTTGTAAAGGAGAAGAAGCTGGATGTAGGATTTGCCTATGATGGAGATGCAGACAGATGTATCGCTGTAGATGAAAATGGAAATGTTGTAGATGGTGACCGTATTATGTATGTATGCGGAAAGTATCTGATGGAGCAGGGACGCCTGGCAGATCATACGATTGTTACAACGATCATGTCAATCTCGGACTCTATAAAGCATGTGATAAGATCGGCATGAAGTATGAGCAGACTGCGGTTGGAGATAAGTATGTATATGAGAATATGCTTCAGAATGGATATGTTCTCGGTGGCGAGCAGTCCGGTCATATTATTTTCAGCAAGCATGCACGTACCGGTGACGGTATCCTGACTTCTCTGATGGTCATGGAAGCAATCCTTGAAAAGAAGCAGAGTCTTGGAACACTGGCAGATGAAGTGAAGATTTTCCCACAGCTTTTGAAAAAAATGTACGTGTAAAGGATAAAAAGGACTGCCTTGGATAATGAAGCAGTACAGAAGGCAATCGAGCAGACTGCTGAAGAGCTTGGAAGTGACGGACGGATTCTGGTTCGTGAGAGTGGTACAGAACCGGTGATCCGTGTAATGGTCGAAGCCGCATCGGATGAGATCTGTGAAAAATATGTTGATGGTGTGGTTAAGATCTTTGAACAGGAAGGATTATGTGAATAACCGGGATGATGAGAGATAAGCTTTAAAGATAAGATGACAGAAGTTTCAGATTATATTTTTCAGCATCCGGAATTATCGAAGCACGAGGAGCAGTCTCTCTCGTGCTTTAGCTGATTTTCTGGAACAGGAAGGATTTACTGTAAAAAGTGGGAATTGGCAGGTTTCAGGACTGCTTTTTGTAGCTGAGTGGGGATCAGGGGCAGCCGATCATTGGTTTCCTTTGCGGAGTATGATGCACTTCCGGGGGGCTTGCACAGGAGCCGGTGAGCCGGCATTGTCCAAAAGAAGGTCCAGGACATGGGTGTGGACATAATCTTTAGGTACGGCGTGTGCCGGTGCGGCAGTGGCACTGAAGGAACGGATGGAAAGAGAACAGATTTCAGGAACGGTTCGTGTCTATGGCTGCCCTGCGGAAGAAATCGTCATCGGAAAGATCCGTATGAATGAGCAGGGGGTATTCGATGAGCTGTCTGCTACAGTTACATGGCATCCATTTGACAGAAACCGTGTCAGTTATGATATCTGGCAGGCCCAGGATATTAAAAATTATAAGTTTTACGGGATAGCGGCACATGCGGCAAGATTTCCTGAAAAAGGAAGAAGTGCTTTGGATGCGGCTGAACTGATGAATGTGGGAGTGAATTATCTGCGGGAACATGTGGCAGATGATGTAAGAATGCATTATACTTATACAAATACAGATGGTCCGGCTAATATTGTTCCACCTTTTGCCTCAACGAATTATTTTATCCGCTCATGTCTGTGGAAAAAGACGAAAGATGCGTCGGAGCGTGTGGATAACTGTGCAAAGGGAGCAGCACTGATGACCGGGACGCGAGGGGAGATTGAGCGTGTCACCTGCAATAAAGAGATGAAGACGAACCGTGTGCTTGCGGAAACCTTTTATGAGGAAATGAAAAGATCCCGACACCGGTTTATACGGAAGATGAGATTGCATTTGCGGCTGAAATATCAAAGGAAGCCGGATTTGAAAATCATGGGGAATATTTCGCCGGCCTTGAACCGCTGGAGGATCAGCCAGTTCCACTGGCAATCGGAACGGATGTGTCAGATGTGAGCCATACTGTTCCGACGATCATGCTCAGTGCGGCAGCCATGTGTAAAGGAACACCGCTTCACCACTGGGCAGCTACTGCACAGGTGGGAATGAGTATCGGGCAGAAAGGTATGTTCTATGCGGCTGAATGTATGGCCGAGGGAGCATGGCAGCTTGTGACAAAGCCGGAGATTCTGAATGCAGCATGGGATGAGTTCCGAAAGACGGAATAGAAGATTGAAAAGAAGACTGAAAAGACTGAAAAAGCGGATACCTGATCTGTTGAGAACAGGTTATCCGCTTTTGGGTTTATACAGGTAATAAGATGGGGAGATTACTCTACATCTACGACTTTCAGCCATCCTTCCGGAGCCTGGATACGTCCCATCTGGATACCTGTTAATGTGTCATAGAGTTTCTGGATAACCGGACCCATTTTCTCCATTCCGCTTGGGAAACAGATTTCTTTACCATGGTCAACAATCTTTCCAACAGGAGAGATAACTGCAGCAGTACCGCAGAGACCACATTCAGCGAAATCTTTTTACCTCATCAAAGTATACATCTCTCTTCTACTTTCAATCCAAGATAATGCTCTGCCACATACATCAGAGAACGTCTTGTGATAGAAGGAAGAATTGTTGAGGAGTGAGGTGTAACAACTTTGCCGTCTTTTGTAACGAAGATGAAGTTAGCTCCGCCAGTTTCCTCTACTTTAGTTCTCGTAGCAGAATCAAGGTACATATTCTCATCAAATCCATTTGCATGGGCCGTTACAATTGCATGAAGGCTCATGGCATAGTTCAGTCCCGCCTTGATATGGCCGGTACCATGGGGGGCAGCACGGTCAAAATCAGACACGCGGATGGTCAGGGGCTTAACACCGCCTTTGAAATAAGGACCAACTGGTGTAGTAAATACACGGAACTGATATTCTTCTGCAGGCTTTACTCCGATAACCGGGCTGATACCGAACATATAAGGTCTGATATAAAGTGAAGCACCTGATCCGTAGGGCGGTACATAGGCTGCATTGGCCTTTACAGTATCGACAACTGCTTCAACGAATTTATCTTCCGGGAATGCAGGCATCTCAAGACGCTTTGCAGAATCTGCGAAACGGGATGCATTCAGGTCCGGGCGAAAGATAACAGTACGTCCGTCTTCTGTTGTATAAGCTTTCATTCCTTCGAAAACTGTCTGAGCATACTGAAGAACTCCTGCACACTCACTCATCACAATATTAGAATCTTCTGTCAGGGCTCCCTCGTCCCAGCTTCCATTTTTAAAATTTGCAACAAATCTTTTGTCTGTTGGTACATAAGCGAAACCTAAATTACTCCAGTCAATGTTCTTTTTTTCCATTGTATTAAATCCTCCATTCCTCTTGCGGTTGAAGACCGTAGCGTTTCTATGCCGATATTATAATACTGTCATTAATAAAAATCAAGAGTACGCTCGGTTTTTTCGGAAGGTTCAATTTACAGTATCACGATCACGGTCTGATACCCCGCTCTTTTCAGCCTGCGTTCCATAGCAACAGCTTCATCCAGTGTCTCAAAAGAACCGACATTCACTCGGTACAGGCCATTCCCTTCTAAAAGTTCTGCAGGAAAATCCTGGGATCGAAGTTCTCCCAGCAGGCGGTTGGCATAAGTCCGGTTGCGGAAAGCTCCGGTCTGAACAGAATAAAAAGGCTGTATCACATCGTTATCAATTTCGCCTCCAAGATCCAGTGTATCGAGAATCCCTGGGTGATGGCGAGAGCAATATCATTAAAATTATTATCAAAAATCTGATTATCAACATCAGAATTAATGAATCCGACCTCGACAAGAACTGCAGGCATCTGGGTACGGCGGAGAACGACCAGTCCGGGACGTTCCTTGACTCCTAAGTTGACAAAACCGACGGATTCAAGCTGATCGTTGATATTTTGAGCCATTTTATATTTGATACCGGATTTATCATAGATCAGAGATTCCACACCGGAAACAGTATTGTCAGTTGGATAAGAATTGCGGTGAATGGAAATAAAAAAAATCAACCCCTGCGATATTTGCCTCCATGGCTTTCTGATAAGGGGATTCATAAATATCAGTGGTACGGGTATAAAGAATATCAATTCCTCTTTCCTGGAAGCAGTTCACCGATGGCGAGTGTCAGGGCAAGTGCATCGTCTTTTTCCTGACGGCCATTATACACAGCACCCGGATCACGACCTCCATGTCCTGCATCAAGCATAATAGAATAAGGCATAGTTATTTCTCCGTTGATGGATCTTTTCTATATATTATATGAAAAACAGGCAGAAAAGGTCAAAGCCGGTGAGGAAAGGAACTGACAGAATGAAAGGAAAAGTGCTGGCAGAAGAAAAGCTGATCGAATACAAGGAAAGAGTTTTCAAAAACCTATGGATTTTGTGGGAAATACATATTAAAAATAAAATCCAACAGGAAGGGGAGATGCGGAAATGATTTACTTGGATAATGCGGCAACTACGATGCGGAAACCACCACAGGTAGTGCAGGCTGTGGTGAAAGCACTGGAATCAATAGGAAATGCAGGAAGAGGGGCATATCATGCGTCTTTGGATGCATCCCGGATCATCTATGATACAAGAGTAAAACTGGTAGAGTTTTTTGGCGGAGACCATGCGGAGCAGGTCGCGTTTACTGCAAATTCAACAGAAAGCCTGAATCTTGCCATCAAAGGACTCTTTTATCCGGGCGATCATATTATCACAACGGCACTGGAACATAACTCGGTTCTGCGTCCCCTGTATGAAATGGAAGAAAAAAGGAACAGAACTGACAATTTGAAGAGTGATGAAAAGGGATGCATTTCTTATGAAGAGATGGAAAATGCGATCCGTGAAAATACCCGGGCGATCATCTGCACGCATGGCTCAAATGTGACCGGGAATCTGCTGGATCTGACGAAAATCGGAAAAATAGCAAAGATGCATGGACTGCTCTTTATCGTGGATGCTTCTCAGACAGCGGGAGTATTTCCAATCAACGTAAAGCAGATGCAGATCGATGTTCTCTGCTTTACCGGTCATAAAGGACTGCTTGGACCGCAGGGAACAGGTGGACTTTATGTAAAAAAGGGGATTGAGATCCGTCCGTTGAAAAGTGGCGGAAGTGGAGTACAGTCATATAGTAAAAGGCATCCCCGGCAGATGCCCACTGCCTTGGAGGCAGGGACATTAAATGCACATGGGATCGCAGGTCTGCACGCAGCACTGGATTATCTGACGGAAACCGGGATTGATACGATCCGCGAAAAAGAACAGGCATTGATGTGGGAATTTTATGAAAAAGTCAGAAAAATTCCAGGGGGTGATCGTATATGGCGATTTTTCCGGGAAAGAACGCTGTCCCATCGTGACGCTTAATTTTGAGGATGTTGATTTGGCAGAACTCAGTGATGCCTTATTCACAGAGTATGGGATTTCAACAAGACCGGGAGTTCACTGTGCACCGCTCATGCATGAGGCACTGGGTACAGTGGAACAGGGAGCGGTACGGTTCAGCTTTTTCCCACTATAATACAGAGAAGGAAATTCTGACAGCAGTAGAGGCACTGAAAGAACTGGCAGAACTATAAGAAAGATGCTTTGCGAGTCATCGCGTAATTCAGAGAATCTGCCGCAGGCAGCTTCTCTTGCATACTTTGGTAATAAAATACAGCACCTGGTGGAAATAAATCCACTACAGGTGCCGTATTTTTTATATCAGAGGCTTACACTTCATGTTCGGAAGAAACTTTCTGCTCAGAAGAATCATCAGAAGAAACGGCTGCAGTCTCTGTATGCGTATCAGAAGCAGTTACATCGGATTCCGGTAAATAAATATGAACGCTTTCTACGCGGTTCTTATCCAGTTTTTCAACGACGAGCCGGATGCCATCCTCCGTCATCACTTCATCTCCGGTCGCCGGGAGACGATCAAGATGTTCGATGATAAATCCGCCGAGAGAATCATAATCTTCGGACTCCAGCTTTGTATTCAGATGATCGTTCACATCATCCAGGCTCATAGAACCTTCAATGATATATTCTCGGTCAGAAATCTGCTGAACCAGTTCATCTTCTTTTTTCATCATACTCGTCGTGGATCTCACCAACGATCTCTTCCAGAAGATCCTCCAGTGTGATGAGTCCTGCCATTTCGCCATATTCATCCAGCACGATGGCAATATTAAAGGTAGAATCCCTCATCTCAACGAGTAATTCAGAAATATTTTTATATTCGTAAGTGAAATGCGGCTCACGAAGAAAATCTTTCATATGAAACTCGGTATTTGCATCATAAAGAAGCAGATCCTTCATATTAATGATACCGACGATGTTGTCCTGCGTTTCCTCGTAGACCGGAAGACGGGTAAACTTATCTTCACGGAAAATATCGATCAGTTCTTCATAAGTATTGTCTACACTGGCAAAGGTGACATGGACTTTTGGAACCATGATATCTTTGGCATTGGCATCTCCCAGATCAAATACATTGTAGATCATTTCCTTTTCATCGGATTCAATCACGCCATCTTCGTGGCTGACATCTACGATTGTACGAAGCTCTTCTTCAGTCATTGCGTTATTCACGGCATCAGGATCAACATGCATGATCAGCATGATCACACGGGAGAATAAATTAATGATGAAGATGAAAGGTGTCATGACCGTCATAAAAAACTTGAAAAATGGAATATAACGTAGCGTGACCTTTTCTGCGTTGATCGTTGCATAATTCTTCGGGGTAATCTCTCCGAATACGAGGATCGCAACAGTCAGTACAGCGGTTGCGATACTGACCATATAACCGCCAAAATGATAGGCAAGTGAAGTAGCAAGCGAAGAGGCAGAGATGTTCACGATATTGTTGCCGATCAGTATGGCACTGAGCATCTTCTGGGTATGATTCTCCGTAATATCAAGAACCATGGCTGCACGCTTGTTTCCCTCGTCTGCAAGAGAGCGGAGACGGATCTTGTTTACCGACATCAGCGCGGTTTCGTTAGATGAGAAAAAATGCTGAAAGAATCAGCAGGATAATCAATATAATCAGTTGGAAAGTGTCACTCGCGTCCACTTGAAATAATCACTCCTTTTTGTATGATAAAAAGTCAATTTAGATATACTCGATTAGTATACACTTTTTTTCAGGTGATTTGCAAGTGGCGGCACAGTCCGGCGAGTGTGAACTGTTATTTTGGATCTGCTGCTTTTACAAAATGATGCAGATTCTGCTTTGAGTCGCTTTTTCTCAGCCTATTTTATGAAAAAAGGGTGGCTTTACTTTAAATGTGGCGTGGTGTATGATGTTTACAGCACTTAACAGAAAGAAATGGAGTAAAAAAATATATGGATTTATACAGCAGTCTGTGTACGATTACGAAGGAAGAAAAATATTTTGAGAGATGAGCCGATGTGCAGACATACGACTTTCCGTGTGGGCGGACCGGCAGATTATTTTGTCACACCACAGTCAGTGGAAGAGATCCGGGGATACTCGCAGTATGCCGGAAAGAGAATGTTCCTTATTATATTGTAGGAAATGGAAGCAATCTTCTTGTTGGTGACGGTGGATTCCGGGGAGTTGTTCTTCAGATTTTTAAAAAGATGAATGACGTCCGGGTAGAGGGCGAAAGGGTGACTGCCCAGGCGGGAGTGCTTTTTGTCAAAGGTGGCAAGTGCAGCATATAATGCGTCATTGACCGGTCTGGAATTTGCAGCAGGGATCCCCGGTACACTGGGCGGTGCGGTAAGGATGAATGCAGGTGCTTATGGAGGCGAGATGAAGCAGGTGTTGGAAAGTGCAGTTGTCCTGACGCAGGAGGGAGAACTTCTGACGATCCCGGTGGAAGAACTGGGACTTGCTTACCGTACCAGTGTGGTAGAAAAAAAGATTATGTTGTGGTGGAGGCAACACTCAGACTGAAAAAAGGGCGATCAGGCAGCAATCCGTGAGGTGATGGATGATCTGGAAGCAGCGGAGAGTGACAAAGCAGCCACTGGAATTTGGAAGTGCAGGCAGCACATTTAAGCGTCCGGAAGGCTATTTCGCAGGAAAGCTGATCGAGGATGCGGGACTGCGGGGGATTCCGTATCGGGGGCACAGGTTTCTGAAAACACTGCGGATTTGTTATCAACAGAGGAAATGCGACAGCAGCCCAGGTCTGCGAGCTGATGCAGGAAGTTGTAAAGAAAGTGAAAGAGACTTCCGGAGTGACGCTGGAGCCGGAAGTGAAAAGGATAGGAGAGTTTTAGGATGCGTTTTGTTATCGTTACGGGAATGTCGGGAGCAGGAAAGTCTACGGCTCTGAAGATGCTTGAGGATATGGGATATTTTTTGCGTGGACAATCTGCCGATCCCGCTTCTTCCGGGATTTGTCCAGATGTTGCAGAATACAGATACAGAGATGAAAAAAAGTAGCTTTGGGACTGGATGTGAGAAGTGGACAGGATCTTTCCGGACTGGAAGGAAAATCTGGAAGCAATGGATCGTGACCGGATCGGATATGAGATCCTTTTCCTTGATGCGAATGATGCAGTACTCGTGAAGCGTTACAAGGAGACGAGGAGGCAGCATCCTTTAAGCGGATCGGGAAGAGTGGATACCGGAATTGCGAAAGAAAGAGAAAAGATTCTTTTCCTTAAAATGAAGGCGACTTATATTTTAGATACCAGTAAAATGCTGACCAGAGAGCTTCGGATCGAGCTGAAAAGATCTTTGTGGATGGCCAGAGTTTCTGCAATCTTTATATTACGGTTATGTCGTTTGGGTTCAAATATGGGATTCCGCAGGATGCGGATCTTGTCTTTGATGTGCGTTTTCTGCCGAATCCGTATTATATTGATACATTGCGGGAGAAGACCGGGAATGAGGCGGAAGTGCAGGATTATGTGATGCAGAATGATAAAGGAAGGATTTTCCTTGATAAGCTGAAAGACATGATGGAATTTCTGATCCCCAATTATATTCTTGAGGGAAAGAATCAGCTTGTGATCGCAATCGGATGTACCGGAGGAAAGCACAGATCGGTTACACTGGCGAATGCACTTTTACCAGCTTCTGGATCAGGAAGAAAGTTATGGGGTGCGTATCGAACATCGTGATATCGGGAAAGACAGCATCACGAAAAGAAAGTAAAAGGTGGGAAAAATGTCGTTTTCCGGTAAAGTAAAAGAAGAACTGGCAGGAATATCAGTCCGGCAAGACATTGCCGGATCGCAGAACTGGCTGCGTTTATAGGAATGTGCGGAACGGTTGTGATCAATAGTTTTGACCGGTACAGTATAAAAAATCCATACAGAAAATTTACTTGTGGCAAGAAAAGTCTTTACATTGATTGAAAAAACCTTTAATATAAAGGCTGATGCCTCTGTAAGAAGGAATATCAGTAAGCAGACTGTGTCCTATGCAGTTGTGATCCGCAGGCATGAAGATGCACTGAGGATTCTGCAGGCAAACAAAGATGACAGAAGAATATGAGGATAATGGAGAGAGTATTCATGCGGTAGATCCGCTGATCGTACAGCAGACCTGTTGTAAGAGAGCATTTTTTGAGAGGTGCCTTTCAGGCATCGGGCTCCATGAGTGATCCGAACAAGTCTTATCATTTTGAGATTGTCTGTTCTACAGAAGAAATGGGAAAGCAGGTCTGTACTCTGATGCGGAGTTTTTCTATGGATGCAAAGACAGTTCTGAGGAAGAAGTCCTATGTAGTTTATCTGAAAGAGGGTCGCAGATCGTAGATATATTGAATATCATGGAAGCTAACACGTTTCTCTGATGGAACTTGAAAATGTCAGGATTTTTTAAAAGAGATGCGTAATACAGTAAACAGAAAAGTGAATTGTGAAACTGCCAATATTAATAAGACTGTATCAGCAGCAGTCAAGCAGGTTGAAGATATTACATATCTGAAAGAAACGATTGGTTTTGAAAATCTGCCGGAAGGACTTGTGGAGGCCGCTCTTGCCCGCCTTGCGAATCCTGATCTGACGTTAAAAAAGAGCTGGGAGCTGCTCTGAATCCCCTGTTGGAAAGTCCGGTATCAACCATCGACTGCGG
>VOFC01003632.1_pt1 | contig 42584 bp, 71 predicted proteins | sample 5384161 | NCBI WGS metagenome assembly VOFC01 (sample SAMN12384722, study PRJNA508395) | human gut metagenome | isolation source: healthy gut B | host: Homo sapiens
CAATCATGCCAAACAGTAAATCTTCGATTATTGTTTCAAAATTATCTTCCATCTGTTCTCGTACATCAGATGTATTTTCCGGATGGCCTGAATTTAAGCCAATAACTCTCAATCGAAGATTGTATTCTTACATTTACAATCGGTTTTCCTCCTTAAGCGCGGTGTTTACTCTTGCAAAAATGATTTTCTATGTAATGAATATTCCTTATACCGGCGACTGATAGTTTATCGACGCCGGATAATCGCGCTTTGCAGAGCCTTTCATTGACACCCACGACAAATGCGGCACGCGTAACGTTACGCCCAGCGCTGCTTGCCAGTCACCCTGAAATTTATGGCCGCGGAAGTCAAAATCCCAGTTTGTAACTCCGTAAAGCTCCGAGCATACCCCGCGTCCCGTATTGATGACACGCCGACTGCGCCCTGTTTCGCCGTAGCAAGCTCCACATGGTTGCAACAACATATCAATACCCGGTATCCAAACGATCTGTATGCTCTCATAGCCTCTCCGACAAGAACCCGTCTGCGATTTCAGCGTTCTGCTCCCTGCATTACGTGACCCGTCAGCTTTATTCCGTTTTCATCGCACCACTTTCCGCAGTTATCCGAAAATGAACGGGTAAACAGCTGCTTATCAGATCGTGATAGTGATACCTGGCTCGGAGGGTTCTCCGTCCGGCAAATCCCATATTAATTCCGGGGAAATGCTCAATCAGATCAACACCGCATTCCGATTTGTAAAACTCGTCAAAATCGGTTGTCCAAGGTAAAACCACATCGTTTTTATTCTCTGCAAATTCCGGCAGTTTTTTACAGCAAACTGCGGCTCATCGGTAAACATGGAATTTACTGCACCTCCGAAATCCTCACCGACAGCTTTTTATACGTTTCGTAGGTTATTTTGATAAATTTGTCTATTGCTTCTTTACTGAGAGTATCAACATAGCTTTCTCTCCGTTACACCAGCCTGTTTTGGGGAACTGTTTCGATATATGCGTACCACTTTGTTCCGCTCGCATTTTTCATTCTCGTTTATTACGGAATATTTTTGAGCGTTCCGTCACTGTTCAACACCACATCATAGCACGAAAGAAAATATGGTTTTCCTCTTTTATGCCCTTCTTCCTTTATCAACGGTTTCTATCGGATTTATTGTAATGCGTACAATTTTTTCCGGCAAATTTTCTTTCCTTTGTAACATATCCGCCTGCCGAGCCGGACGGCCATCTGTCCTCATCATACAAGCACGCAACATATCCTCTTTTTTTGCCTTTTCCGTGCAGGCTTTTATCAGTTCCATAAACTCCCAGGACTTAAATATTTCGTTGCCATTCCTGCTCTGGAATGCATATGAAATCCGCCGAATCCCATTTCTTTTAACTGCTCAATCTGCCATAAAAGTTCGTTTTCATCAAGCTTGCAGTTCCACGCCCAAAACGGCATACCTCTATATTCCGCAGTCGGATTTTTTAAAAGCTCCTCCAGCGCCTTTGAGTTATTCTTTTATAAAGCATAACATCACTCCCCATATAAATTTGTTACCCTCATTATATATCAATGTCTTAACAAATTCAACATGGTGGATTTTCTTTTTACCCCAATAATTTAACCACTGAATAACAGCAAAAAAAAGAAAAGCTGTATATTGCTTTTCTGTTTTTTGCTGTTATTTTCTGTTAAATGTTAACGTTATCGCCGTCCCCTTACCCAAAGTGCTTTCAAGAGAAATATCCGCATTGTGATAAATGGCGCCGTGCTTAACAATAGATAGTCCCAGTCCTGTACCGCCCTCTGCTTTGCTTCGGCTTTTATCCACTCTGTAAAAAACGTTCAAAAACCCTATCCTGCTGTGACTGCGGTATACCTATTCCGGTGTCGCGCACCGACAGTTTAATTTTATCGTCGGCAGTATTTATTATAACGTCAACAACACCGTTTTCCTTATTATACTTGATTGCGTTATCGCACAGATTATATATCATCTCATACAAAATCTGTTTTACCCCCTGTTATCTGCGCCGTTTCTCCAATCAGATTAAGCGATATATTCTTTTATCGGCATTCATTTTGAGGCTTTGAATAATTTCTTCTGACAGCTCATACAAATCAACCTGTTCCGTTACAAACTGTTCGCTTCTTTCGTCAAGCTCCGAAATTTTTTATAATATCCGTAACAAGACTTATCAGCCGCTGCGCCTCCGTATATATATGCTGTTTGAAAAAAATCAACCACCGTTTCCTCCGGCACACCGCCGTTTTTCATCAGTTCCGCAAATCCCGAAATAGAGGTAAGCGGCGTTTTAAGCTCATGCGAAACATTTGCGGTAAATTCGGCGTATGCTCGCGCTTTGCGCTTTCTGTAATATCTATTATCACGATTACCGCACCGATGACTTTTTCTTTTTTCGATAACCGGATTTGCAATCAGATTATACGTCCGCCCGTCATGATTCATTGTATTTTCCGCTCGTTGTCCGTTGAGAGTGGTCTGAACGGTATTTCTGAAACTGCTTCAGTGCGGTTTAGGGTAAGCACGTTTCCGTCGGTTTTCTGCGCGTCAAGAAGTTTCATCGCCGCCGTATTTCCCGAAAAGCAGATTTCCGTTCTTATCTATAACCAAAAGCCCTCGCTCATATTTTCCGTAATCAGTTTAAACTCATCCTGCATCTGCTTTGCACGGTCAAGCTGCTCGTTTATTGTTTGCCTTTGATTAAGTATTTTGTGCAGAAACGGTGACAGCTCATCATATGTATCGCCACATTTCCGGCTTATCGGGATCAATTGCATTTATCGGCTTTATAATGTTTTTTGCAATCCTCGATGACAGGAAGAACAAGCACAAATGCAATAATCATTATTACAAGAAACGGCTGAATCAAACCGAACAGCACCGACAATGCCGTATACTGAGTTGTTGACACGCGAAGCACACGTCCGTCAGCAAGCTTTTTGCATAATATACCGTTTTCTCCGTCAGTGTATCTGAATATCTCACGCTTATACCGCTGCCGTTCTGCTGCGCTGCCTTAAATTCCGCACGGTCGGAATGATTGTTCATACTTCCGGCATCCGCCTCCGTATCGGCAATAACGCTGCCGTCCTTATCTATAAGCGTTATTCTTTTATCACTTTTATTGCCGTCTGAAAAATTATCAAAAAATTTCGTGTCGCCGTCCTGCAAGGCATATGCGATATAGTTTGCTTCGCTCCCCAACCCCTGCCTCTATGCGGCTTTCAAAAATCCCCACAGCACGCCCCAGATAAGCGTCAGACAGGATATAATCACCAAACCGATGTGGCAAAGGTTAAACGAAATATCTTATTTGTCATCTGAAACCACCCCTATTTTATAACCGATATTCTTGACGGTCTTAATCATTGCTCCGGCATCGCCGAGCTTAACACGCAGCTTTCTTATATGTACATCGAGAGTTCTCGATTCATCGTAGAACTCTCCCCACACCTTGTTAAAAGCGCATCACGGCTTACGACATTCCCATCCGCCGAAAGCAGCGCCATAAGCAGCGAATATTCCTTATATGATAAGTTTATATCGCTGCCGTTCACACGTATGATATGCTTTTCGGGATTAACGTAAAGCGCACCTATATGATATTCCGCCGTCTTTTTTCTTTTATTTTATCCATGCGCCGCAAAAAGCGCTTTTACTCTCGAAACAAGCTCCGTCATTCCGAACGGTTTTGATATATAATCATCTGCGCCCATGTCAAGTCCCATGTAACCTTGTCATACTCACTTCCCTTGGCGGTGAGCATAATTATCGGAACGTCCTCAGTATTGCCGAACGAACGCAGCTTTTTTTAATATGGATAAACCGTCCTCCTCCGGCAGCATTATATCAAGCATAACCAAATCGGGAACATTATTTTCAATCTCATTCCAAAATTCATGAGGTGTTTCAAATCCCTTTACACCTCATATCCTTCTTTTGTCAGAGCATAGCTTACAAGTTTTTCTTATATTGTCGTCGTCTTCTACCAAATAAATCATAAAACTCTCCGTTCTCCATAAAACAGCGATTACCTTACTGCTTTATTATATCATTCATACGGCAATCTTGCAAGAATTTTAATTATTAACGCTTTTATGTTTTTTCCCCGTTATGGAATAAATTACCCATTCGGCAATGTTTTCGGCATGGTCGCCTATACGCTCGAAGTATTTTGCTATCATAAGCAAATCAATGAGTGCCTCTGCATTGTCGCTTTCTGTCCTTTACGCCCGAAATCAGCTCATTTTTTACCTTTAAAAACAGATTATCCACAATATCGTCCTGCTTGATTACGTCATAGGCTATATCAACATCATTTTTTAACAAACGATTCCACGCTGTTTGTTACCATTGCAATCGTCGAACGCGCCATATCCGCAATATGCACCTTTGCCGCCGATACCGCTTTTTTGTTCACAAAGCACACAATCTCGGCAATGTCCGACGCCTGGTCGCCTATGCGCTCCATATCGGAAATCATTTTGAGTGCGGAGGATATTGTTCTCAAATCCCTCGCTACCGGCTGCTGCTGCAAAAAGCAGTCTCATGCACAGATTTTCTATATCGCGTTCCTTTTGGTCAATCTGCCTGTCGGTTTCAAATATGGTTTCTTTGAGCGACTCATCATTATCTATAAGATATTTTGCCGCCTCTTGAAATTGCCTCCTCACACAGCGCACCCATAGTAATAAGCTCTGTATTTAACTGTGAAAGCTGCTCGTTGAAACGATTTCTCATTATCCAAACCTCCCTGTTATGTAATCCTCTGTCAAGTTTTTATCTTTAGGTGACGAAACATTTTTCCGTATCGTCAAATTCAACTATTTCGCCCTGGAGAAGAAAGAATGCTGTTTTATCCGCAATTCTGCCTGCTGCATATTATGCGTAACCATAATTATAGTATACTTATCCTTAAGCTCCATTGCCAAATCCTCGATTTTGATGTGGAAATAGGGTCAAGCGCAGATGTCGGCTCATCCATCAAAAGCACTCCTCCGGCTCTACCGCAAGCGCTCTCGCAATGCACAGTCTCTGCTGCTGACCTCCGCTCTATTGACAGCGCGCTTTTTTTCAGTCTGTCTTTACATTCGTCCCAGATTGCCGCCTGTTTTAGGGACATTCGACAATTTCATCAAGCTTTACCTTTGACTTTATTCCCTGAATCCTCGGGCCGTATGCGATATTATCATATATACTCATAGGAAACGGATTAGGCTTTTGAAAAACCATACCCACACGTTTTCTTAAAAGCGTAACGTCAATATCCTTGTATACGTCAACTCCGTCAAGAGTAACCTCGCCCTCGATTCGGCAGCCGACAACCAAGTCGTTCATTCTGTTTAAAGTCTTTAAAAATGTGGACTTTCCGCAGCCGGACGGGCCTATAAGCGCCGTAATCCGATTTTGCGGAATTTCAATATTTATGTCTTTTAAGCGCTTTTGGGTATCATACCATAAATTCAAATTTTGCTTTAATTATCTCTTTCATTTGTCCGTCCCTCTTCTTTTGCAGCTTTTTCGCCGCCAGCTTTGCGGCTAAATTTATTATAAAAGTGAGTATAAGAAGTATTGCGGCAATCGCAAACGCAATGTCAAAATCGCCGCGCTCCTTTGCGTACATATACATGCAACCGTAAGCGTTGAACCTGCTTTATTCGGCAGCGGCGCACTCAGAAAGCTTATAACCTCATTTGCCATTCCTGCCGTAAAAAGCAGTGCCGCACTCTCTCCCACAATTCGTCCGATTGAAAGAATACAGCCCGTTACGATTCCGTCAATCGCCGACGGCAGAACCACAGTACGTATCATGCGCCATTTTCCGCTGCCGAGTGCCAAAGCCCCCTCGCGGTAGCTGTCGGGTACGGTTTTTAAGGCTTTCCTGAACAGTTCTTATTACGGTGGCAGCGTCATAATTACAAATGTAAGCGCACCTGCCGCCAGGCTTGTGCCGAGCGAAAAGAACTGCACAAATATCAACATTCCGACAAGTCCGTAAAAATAATAGACGGTATTCCGGCAAGGGTTTCCGTTGCAAGCTCTATCACACGTACAAGTTTACGGTTCTTTGCATATTCGTTAAGATATACCGCCGAACCCCACCGAGCGGCAGTACAACTATCAGCGTCATAATTACGATGTATACCGTATTAAGTATATTGGGAAGTATTCCGACCGTATCACGCACAAGGCTCGGCTTTTTGGCTTAAAAAAGCTCCATGTGATGTGCGGCAGTCCGCGAATATATCCTATAAGAAACGCCAGAAGCAAAATTATAATACCCGCTGCCAGATACATAAGCACATTGATTGCTCCGTCCTTTATCATTCGTCTGCGAGATATTTTCTTTCAAGCCGCTCACCTCTTTTTCTTTTTTAATTACCATATTAAGCACCAGATTTATAATGAGAATAAATATAAACAGTACCAGCGCTATCGAGAACAGAGCCTTTCTCTGCAAACCCGATGAATACGACATTTCCGATGCCACCGCAGTGGTAAGAAATCTTACGCTTCCGAAAAGCCTTTAGGCATATTTGCCGTGTTTCCCGATACCATCATAACCGCCATTGCCTCGCCGATTGCTCTGCCTATTCCGAGTACAACCGCTGTTAATATTCCGCTTTTTGCCGCCGGAACAACCACCTTGAACACCGTTTTCGGTTTTGTTGCGCCAAAAGGGCAAAGAGAACCCTCCTCGTATTCTTTCGGCACTGCCTTTATGGCTGTTTCGGAAACGCTTATGACTGACGGTAAAATCATTACTGCCAGTACAAGTATTGCCGAAAACAGATTTGCGCCGTCCGGCAGCGAAAACGCTTTTTCTTACCGCCGGAACTATGATAATCATTCCGACCAAACCGTAAACCACCGACGGGATTCCCGACAGCAGCTCAACCGCCGTACGCATACCGCCGCGCCGAATTTCGGCGGTGCAAATTTGAAATGTATATCGCACACATAAGTCCGATCGGTACGCCGATGATAACTGCGCCGATTGTTCCGGCTACCGAGGAAAGTATGAACGGAAGTATTCCGTACTGTGCGTCCGCCGCTGTCGGCTTCCATATCTTTCCCAAGAGGAATTTCACTGCGCCGATTTCCCTTATTGCCGGTATTCCCGAAACAAGCAGGAATACCGTTATCACTACCACAAACGCCAGCGCCGTAAGACCGCATACCGTAAACACGGCGTTCATTGCGTTTTCTATTGCTTTTGATTTCTTCATAGCTTTGTCCTTATCTTATAACCGGAATTGCGCCCGCTTTTTCAATCAAATCGTCAGCCTGTGCGCTTGTTGCAAAGTCAAAGAACTTCTGTGCTTCGTCGCTTAATTTTCCGTCTTTCTTTGTTACAAGCACGAAATTCCTCTGGATTTTGTAGCTGCCGTTCTGTATTGTATCCTTTGACGGGGTTACTCCCTCAACCTTTAAAACCTTTACGCTGTCCTTTACCGATGCAAGCGACGCATAACCTATTGCATTTTCGTTGCCCGATACAGTCTGAATAACATCACCTGTTGATGTAAGCTCCTGTGTATATTTGCACTTATCCTTTGTTTTTGTGATTGATTCAAAGCCGTCTCTTGTTCCCGATGCTGCCTCTCTGCCTATCAGAACTATCGGATGATCTTCTCCGCCGACTTCTTTCCAGTTTGTTATTTCTCCGGTATATATTTTCCTATCTGCTCAACCGTCAAAAATCCTCTATCTTGTTCTGCGGATTTACGATTATCGCTATACCGTCTATCGCTACAACTGTTTGTGTAAGGGTCTGCTTTTCATCATCTTTCAGGTCACGGCTTGAAAGTCCTATATCGCATCTTCCCTCCGATGCCGCCTGAATACCTGCCCCCGAGCCTGTCGGATTGTAGGTAACCTTTACATTCTTATTATCCTCCATGTAACTCTCGCTTAAATATCCGATAACCTTTTCCATAGATGTTGAACCGTCGGTTGATACCGTGCTCTGCTGTGACGTCTGCGATGTACCCGGGCTTTGCGATGTCTGATCTCCTCCCGAACAGCCTGTAAGCATTGCTGCCGCAAGTAATCCCGATAATGTAATAATCATAGTCTTTTTCATAATAACCTCTCCATTCTGCCGCAATACGGGCTAAAAATCATAACGTGAAAAAGCTGCGTAACATATTTTTACGTTATCCGCTCCTTTTTACAGGCTTATTATATCTCTGCTTGTGTTAATTCTAAAAGCCACTATATGTTAACTCTATGTTAATCTTAGTTTTTAGAGATATTTCCTCAAATATTCGGTTGACGGCAAAGGAAATTTATGCTAAAATAAAAAAAGCATATGTTACGTATAAATTTGCTAATAATATTTTGGAAAAAACACAGACATAGTGTAAATTTCTAATCCGATCAGGAGGATTTTTCAGTGAAACAAAACGGTTTAAATGAAGAACAGGTAAAAAAAATCGCGGATCTGCACGGTTCGAATATATTAACGCAGATACCGCCCGATCCGTTGTGGAAGAAGTTTTTTTAAACGGATTTAAAGACCCGATGATTATGATACTTTTGGTGGCGCTGATTGTACAGCTTGTGCTGTTTTTTCTCGGTCAGTCCGAGTGGTTCGAGGCTGCCGGAATTTTTACGGCTATTGTAATCGCAAACGGTGTTTCGTCAATAAGCGAAAGCAAGCAGGAGGGCAAGGCGTCTGCGCTGAAAGCTGATGAGGCGCAAAGGAAACCGCCAAGGTTATCCGTGACGGCAAGCTTATTGAAATTCATATAAGCGATATAGTTGTCGGGGGGATATTGTATATTTACAGTCGGGAGACAAGCTGCCTGCCGACGGTGAAATAACCGATGGAATAATAAACGTTGACCAGGCGGCTTTAAACGGTGAAACCGAGGAGGCGGAAAAAGAAAACCTGCCGACGGCAATTCCACAATATAAAAAGATTTGCTTAACAAGCACTACGCCTACTGCGGCACGGTAGTATGCGGCGGTGGCATGGAGGTTAAGGTTGTCGGCGACAATACGCTATTCGGTCATCTGGCGCTTGAAGTGCAGGAGGAAACGCGTGCCACACCGCTGCAAGTAAAATTAAAAAGCTTGCAAAACAAATTTCCACCTTTGGATATGTGGGCGCTATTGCTATCGTTGTCGGTATTCTTTCAAGAGCAATTATCACAGGTTCGGCTCCGACGGGCGTTTATGACTGGATAAAGTTTCTGATGAACACGATAACCGTTGCGGTAACTATTATTGTTTGTGCAGTACCGGAGGGACTTCCGATGCTGACATCGATTTTACTTTCGTTCCAAAGCCTTAAAATGACAAAGGATAACGTACTGGTACGCAAAATCAACGGAATTGAAACTGCCGGAAGCTTAAGCCTGCTTTTCAGCGACAAAACGGGAACCATTACCGAGGGCAGGCTCTCGGTTGTGGAAATGGCAACAGGAAATGTCGAGATTTTCAAAAATTGAGCCAGCTGCCGCCGCTGCTTTCCGGAAGATGTTATTATAGGCATCGGAATAAACAACAGTGCGGTTGTAAGCGACGGTTCCGTTATAGGCGGCAACAGCACCGACAGAGCGCTTATGTCATTCCTTAACGAAGCCGATGCCGCGGCTTCGATGTCAAAGGAAGAAGTGCGCAATTTCAACGCATTTGATTCGAGCAAAAAATATCAACCGTCACGCTTGAACATGAGGGCAAAAATATTACCTATATTAAGGGCGCACCCGAAAAGATAATCGAAAAATGCACGAAGTATATTGACGAAAACGGCACAGAAAAGGATTTGGTCGAAAAGAATTACCTTAAAGCGTATATTGATTCACAGGCAGGTCGTTCAATGCGTCTGCTTGCGGTCGCAAAAGCAGAGGGCGATAGCTGCGATGAGAATTTAACGCTCATATGCGTATTGAGTATACGTGATAATGTCAGAAAAGAAGCGGCAGACGCAATCAAAGAGGTTGCAAAATGCCGGAATACAGGTCGTTATGGTTACGGGCGACAGAAAAGAAACCGCCGTTGCAATTGCAAAAGACGCAGGACTTATTACAAGCTCTGACGATGTTGCGCTCACATCGGCCGAAATGGCTGAAAAAGAGTGATGATGAGCTTAAAAAAGATACTGCCGCGGCTCAGAGTTGTTGCAAGAGCATTGCCGACAGACAAGAGCCGTCTTGTAAGAATAGCACAGGAGCTTAATATGGTTGTCGGAATGACGGGAGACGGCGTAAACGATTCTCCGGCGCTGAAAAAAAGCCGATGTAGGCTTTGCGATGGGCAGCGGAACGGAGGTTGCAAAAGAGGCAGGCGACATCACAATGCTTGACGATAACTTCTCCTCTATCGAGAAAGCCATACTTTACGGCAGAACAATCTTTAAGAGCGTGCGGAAATTTCTCATATTCCAGCTTACGGTAAATATAGCCGCGGTTCTGACCTGCTTTATCGGGCCGCTGCTCGGCGAAACAGTGGTTCTGACGGTGGTTCAGCTGCTGCTTGTAAACCTCGCAATGGATACGCTTACGGCAATCGCATTCGGAAGCGAGCCGGCGCTTGACGAATATATGCAGGAAAAACCCGTTCCGCGTTCGGCAAGCATAATAAGCAAGGAAATGTTTATCGAAATCATCATAGGCGCACTGTATATAACCGCTGTGTGCCTGTCGATTTTATTCGTACCGTTTGTTAGCAATCTGTTCGGCGATGTTGACATAACATACCTTAAATCGGCGGTTTTGCGACGTTTATGATGGCGATTACCTTTAACGGCTTTAATGCGCGTACATCGCATATCAATCCCTTTGAGGGCATAGGCAGAAACAAAAAACTTCCTTTGGGTTATGGCATCAATATTCATATTACAGTTTGTATTTGTTACGTTCGGAGGAAGTGTTTTGAGCGTAGAGCCGCTCTCCCCCTCCGCATGGCTGATATGTACGTTTATGGCGTTTCTCATCATTCCTATTGACATGATACGAAAAGCTGTTATGCGCAAAATAACCAAAAATACTCTCCGGCAGCATTGCCGGAGAGTATTTTTTTAAATTGTATATAAATATTTTTCCGCCCGTAACATTTTGCGATATTCCTCCGGGCAATATTATTTTCGCACAAATTCCGTCCGGAATTTCAAACTCAAAATGAATATTTCCGTCAATGCCGTAATACCAATAGCTTGATATTTTTCCGAATTTCGTGTCAATCTCCGTTTTGAGAAATTCCATACGTTTATCGGGGTGCGGATTTATAATTACTTCTTTGTAGCCTGCACCGTTTTCACTTCTTTGTATTCCTCCCGCAACTTCAAATATCCACGAAAATACCGCTCCGTAGGCATAATGATTATATGAATTCATATCATCGCTCCAGAACGAACCGTCCTCTTTTATTCCGTCCCAGTGCTCCCACATTGTCGTGGCATTATGATTTACCTGATACAGCCATGAGGGCAGATTTTCCTGAAACAGCAAATCAAATGCCGTTTTTGAATATCAGCACTCCGACAGCGCATATAAAAAGATACGGTGTTCCTGATAAATCCGGTTGAAAGTCTTGTTCCGTTTTCAAGTATAAGCCTGTTAAGCCCCTCTGCCGCGGCAGCCTTATCCGAGCACAAATTAAAGCAAATCGCCAAAGCATATGCGGTCTGTGTCTGCGGCACGGGAATACCGTTTTTCCGTAAATCTTTCCCTGAATGCCGACACAATATTTTCATACAACTTCCCGTACTCCTCCATATCATACCCGAGTGTTTTTTCCGGCTTTTTATCAGCAGTGATGCTGTATGCAAAATATGCCGACGCAATATAATCAAACGGCGTCGCTCCCTGATAAGAATCCTCCTCACTGTCCGTTGCCAACCAGTCGCCGAAATGGTCGCCGCCAAGCCACAAAAACTCCTCATCACCTGCATTGTGCATATAATCAACCCATTTTTTTCATGCTTTCAAACCGGTTTAAAAGCGATTTTCTTGTTTCCGTATGCCATATATATTTCCCATGGACATATTACAGCCGCATCTGCCCACCCTGCCGAAATTCCTTTTTCGTCACGCGCTGCGGTATCGGCATTAAAGGTAGGTGCGGTTTTATAAACGCCTCCGTCCTCTCTTTGCCCCAAAGCCAAATCGGCAAAGCCACTTTTCAAAAATCGTTCAACATCATAGTTGATTGCGGCAGTGCGCACAAACACCTGCGCATCACCCAACCAGCCCACACGCTCGTCTCTCTTTGCGGACAATCCGTCGGTATATCTATAAAATTCGATTTTTGTCCCCATATTACATTATGATACAGCTGATTTATTTTTTTTGTTTCCGCATATGAACGAACTTCTTTTCTTTATATCCGAATGTATGACAACCGCTCTTATATCATTAAGATTAATTTCCTTATCGGGAAATTTATCTATCCTTACATAACGAAATCCCTGCCATGTAAATGTCGGCTTCAGCACCTCAGTACCGTTTCCGCTCAGTATATATGTATTTTTCTGCTTTGCAGTCTCAGATTTTTCGTGTAGAAATTGCCGTCCTTATCCAAAACCTCGGCATGACTTAATTCTATCACGTCTCCGCGCTTTCCCGAAATCGTAATTTCTACATATCCCGCCATATTCTGACCGAAATCAATTACTTTTTTCGCCGCGCTTTGTTTCAATAACGGCTGACGGCGCAATACGCTCCTGCTCAACCACCTTTTCACCCCTCATTCGAACAAGCGCCGTTCTGACCTCTGTATCAATACACGCATTACCCAGCTCTTTCTTTTCGGCAGTCCATATCAACCGTTTCGCCATGATAAATTGATGAAGTGATTATATGCGAGGTTCTGACCTTTTGTGTTTTCATCAGAAATGTACATAGCCGACGAATTATCCTCAAAAACAATATCCAGTGAATATATAAGGCTTATATTTTTCCATAATTATTTCTTCCCCACATTTCTCCGACTGCCCAGCCCTCGGCGCATATAAACGATAATTCAAAGTTTTCCTCCGTCATATCCGAAATATCATATGTCTGATACTGCACTCTTTTGAATAATCGGTAAAATACGGCGTAAAGCACTTCGTCTCCGACGCGTTTTTTATTAATAAACGCCCTGTACAGTCCGATAGCCGAAACCGAAAGAACAGCTTTTTTTCACCTTTTTGTCAAGTCTGACCGAAGTGTAAAATTCATAGCAGCGCAGCTCCTCATTTTTCGGTGATTTTATCCACCTTTGCATCGTTAATCATATCATTTCCTCCTGCTGAGTTAAATCATTGTCTTATTTTATCATTTTTTTATTTTAATGTCAATAAAAAACGGGCAAGCTCATTTAACTGAACTTGCCTGCTTTTTATTCCAATGTCTGCGGCACTGTATGTATCACTGTTTTCAGCGGTAAATTCTGGATTTGAACCTACCATTATGTTAACGGGCGCTTCCTCAACCTCGTATTTTCCGCGGGCCGAATATATTTTTAGCTCATCATACCCCAGTTTAAATCTCACGGTTTTGGTTTCATCGGGATTAACATATACCTTTTCAAACCCTTTCAATTCCTTACCCCGTCTGCGTATTGAATTGTCATATCCGTTTATATACAGCTGAACTGTCTCATATCCGCCGACCTCCGATACATTTGTAACATCGGCATATACAAAAATTCATTTTTGCCCGTGTTTTCCACGCTTAAATTGCTGTAACTGAATTTTGAATACGACAAACCAAATCCGAACGGGTGCAGAACTCTCTGCGGATAATCCTTATACGAATTTGTACAGCAATCATCAAAAGCCTCCTCCGACTCCACACTCTGTTGTAGTAAGTAGGCAATGTATATGATGAATACGGAATTGATACGGAAAAGCTTACCGACGGATTAACTGTTCCGGAAATTATATCCGAAATTGCGTCTCCGCCCTGCTGTCCCGGATACCATGCCAGCAAAAACCGCATCGCTCATTTTTTCAATATCCGTAATTATGTACGGTCTGCCCTGAATCATAACGGAAATTATCGGCTTTCCCAATTTTCCCTTTATTATCTTCAAAAGCTTTTGCTGATTTCCCGCAAGACTTATATCTGCCACGTCAATTCCCTCACCGCAGTCAATAAATCCCCTGCGAAGAAATCTGCGCACCTGTGTTTTTATCAAATTCCGTTTTGGTTATTGCACCTGCCGAACTGCCGCCCATAAAAAAAATCACCGCATCGGCATCCTTTGAATTATTTACGGCTTCCTCAAAATATTCCTCGCTGTTTTCAAAATCCCATCCCTTTGAATATACAACAGAATCGAATTTTCCGCGTATTGCTTCAATAAGTGTTTTTGCCCTCGCCTTTTTACGCAGAGATGTATAGCTGCCGAGCAAATAATATAAATTATCTGCCAGACCTCCTATAACCGAAAGCTTTTGCTTCTTTTTTCAGCGGAAGTGCGCCGTTATTTTTTGTCATTACAACGCTTCGCACGCTGCTTTGTATGAAAGCCGTTTTGTATTCCTGAGTCCAAAAATGTTTCAAGCTCATTATTCTCACTGACAAAAAGGATTATCAAATAATCCGATTTCAAATTTCTTTTTCAAAAACTCTTATAACGGCATTGTCGACATACTCTATATCAAGCTTACCTTCTTTTTACCGCCGTAATGAGATTTAAATACATTCCGTTGTCGGCAAGACTTATATCCACTCACCTCTTTAAGTGCAGCGGAGCTGCCTTTTACGGGATTATACCTCATCTGATTTTACCATTCTTTCAACGCCCCAGCCGTCGGAAAGAACTATTCCATCAAATCCCAGCTCACCTCTTAAAACCTCGTTAAGCAAATAAGAATTTGCATGACAGGGTATAGAATCAACCGTGTTATATGCCGCCATAACAACATCTGCTCCTGCCTTTACGGCTTTCTGAACAACAGGTAAATGAATGTCATGGAGCTCACGTCTGCCGACGTTCACCTCTGCCGTGTTAATACCGCCGAAACAATCGCCAGTTGCACAGTAATGTTTGCAGCATACAAGCACATTTTCCTCTTTTTAACCCCTCTACACCGTTTTTTGCGTACTCCGATGCAAGATACGGATCCTCCGAAAAAATTCCTCCACTCTGCCCCACCTCGGGTCTCTTGCCATATCAAACATTGTTACAAAATCCATGTGATTACCGGAGAGCTTTTGTTTCTTTTTTCCTACGGTTTTCATTATTTCCTTATAAAGACCGGTATTGAAAGTGCAGCCCATTCCTATATTAGTCGGGGAACATCTCACTTCCAAGTGCCTGCAAGCCATGATTTGCCTCAACCTCTATAAGAACAGGAATTTGCAGACGTGTGTTATCAATAACATATTTTTTGCAGCTGATTTGCCACTTTTGCCCTGTGTTTGGGTTCAATGCCTATTCCCAATCCTTTTTGTCCATGCACATGAACGCAGAATATTGCTTATTGCACCCATGGCACCGTATTTTGAAATGAAATTTTTAAAATCATCTTCAAATTCAAATTTGTCACCGCTGCGTTTGTAGCACCTGTATCCGGCAACTGTCTGTGAAAGCTGTGCGACCTTTTCCTCCAACGTCATTTTTTGCAATAATTCTTTTGCAAATATTTCCGCTCTGCTCATTATGTTTCCTCCGCTATACTAAAAAGATATTTTAGTATAACATTCGCTATATGCACATTCAAGTGTCAGATTCTCATTTAAAGTGCCACTTTTACAGATTACATGAAAAATTTCTCACACGCTTTTAATATTGGCACAAAATCAACACGATTATTCGGTAATTATTACGTAAATACTTTTTCTGTAAGAGGCTCATTACCGCAAGCTGCGCATCGTCAAGCGATGTCAAAACGCCTCTGCCGCCTGCTCGGAACAAATCTGATAAGTCTATCAGATGTATAGGTTTTTAATCTTTACAAGTATTATTTTGAAGAAACAAAAAGGACCTCTGCAAGAGATCCTTTTCAAAAAAACATGAACCGAAAGCCACAGCAGACGCTTTTTATTGAAGTATCGTCATGTCGTTTGATTCGGTCAGGTTCTCTATGCCGTACAGATACAAAATTCTGTCATACTCATTCTCGCGCACCAAATCCGATACCGGTTCAAAATAATATCTTAAATCAATCATATCAATTTCGCTGTAATGGTTTGCCAAAAAACGGCACCATACTATGCGCAAAGCTGTCTTTAATCACAAGCAGCTTACCGCCGTCGGGATTACCGTGATTAACAATCCTTTCAATAGATGATTTCCGTCAAAGAAACACCGGATACTTATCCGGTTCGGAGAGGTGATGTCTAAAAAAAAAGCTGCTCGCTCTCATAATCCTCATCATCTATTCTGACCGACACATCATACGGATAATCCCATATTTCAATAGTATCTCCGCCCGTTCCCCACAGCGCACTTTTTGAATACGACGTTCCGAAAAATCCGTCATATTTCGATATTTCAAACTCCCACATAGGCTCAAAGCCGATATTATTGCAATATTCCACATAAGCGTTATACGCTCCTGCCGTTGTCCAGTGGTGGTCTGTGCGGTAGTAAAGACTGCACTCGTCCTTTAAGCGCATAAACGGCTTTTCAAGGTCAATATACCCCCAACACCGCCGCCGACATATCATGAGCCGTTTTATAAGCTCTCCGTCCTTATACTCCTTATGAACCGGCGGAAGATAGTCCTGCATTATATAACCCGTTGACGGAACTATCATAAGTGACGACGGAACACCTGTCATTTCGGTAAAATCCATCATTGCCCGAACATTCTCCTCCAGCTGCTCATAATCGGCTTTTGCCGGCTCTGCAATAAGATAGCCGTCACTTCCCATGTAAATTCCGTTTGAGCCGTTGCGGCCGGTATAAAGTGCAGTATACGCATTAATCGCAGTAAAAGCGTCGCGCCACGGAAAATGATCGGTTATATAGTTCTCCGTATCCTTTTCAAATTTTCCGCTAAAGTATTGTGCTGATTGAAACCTTTTGGTACATCTGCAAGAGTTCTCTTTTCATTAACCGAGGTTTTCTGCTTCGGCAAAAATATCAAAAGCAGCAACATTCCGGTTAAAAATACCGCAAATACAGCAGTTAAAATTTTATCACGTAATTTAGCCATATCACAGCACCTCACCTAAAATCTGAAATACAAAAACGGATTATAGCTGTCATTCACCAGTGCCGCCGTACACAATATCAGTACTGCGTACATATAAGCACCGTTTCAAACGCTGCCGTCAGTTTTCTGTTTCGTATTTTCTGATATATATTGTTCCAGACAGGCAGACAAGCTGCCGCAGATACCGCCAAAAGCGGTATATAGGAAATAACCGTACTGAGCGCATCGGCGCTCATTGCACCGTATTTTCTTCCGAACATTCCGCACACAAAGTCAGCAAGCATTCCCATATCATCAAACGAAAATATCGCCCAGCCGACCATAATAAAAAACAGTGCATATATATGCTGTATCAGTGACGGCAGACGCGACAGCGCTTTGCCGCACACATATTTTTCAAGCACAAGCAGCACGAAATAATAAATCCCCCACAAAATGAAGTTATATGCCGCACCGTGCCACAGTCCCGTAAGCGCCCACACCACAAAAAGGTTAAATATATGCCGCGGAACACTGCATCTGTTGCCGCCGAGCGGAATATACACATAATCACGAAACCATGAACTTAGCGATATATGCCATCTGCGCCAAAATTCCGTTATGCTTTTTGAAATATACGGATAATTGAAGTTTTCAATAAATTCAAACCCGAACATTCTGCCCAATCCGATTGCCATATCGGAATATCCCGAAAAATCAAAATATATCTGCATCGAAAAGCCGCCAGACCGATCCACGTACCTGCCGTACCTATTCCGTCCGACGCTTTTAGCGTATCCCACAACAATCCCATCTGATTTGCAATCAGAACTTTTTTTTTGCCAATCCAACCGTAAAGCGTCGTATGCCCGATGCAAATTTTTCTACCGTTTCACGGCGGTTTTCAAGCTGCTCCGCCACGTCCTTATAACGTACCATCGGCCCTGCAATCAACTGCGGAAAAAACGATACATATGTTCCGGAAATCAACAATATTTTTCTGTGCCGGAACATCGTTTCTGTAAACGTCAATCGTGTATGAGAGCGTCTGAAAGGTATAAAACGAAATGCCTATCGGCAACGCAAGCGTAATCTTCGGCATTGCCGAAAAATATCGGCAATGCGCGCAGAATATCGGTTAAAAATCCCAAGTATTTGAACGCCCCCTAAAAGTCCCAGACTGATTATTGAGGCAATAGCCAAAAAAACAGCTTTGCTTTTAACCCTTTATTATCCCGATATTTTTCAATCAAAATCGCGAATATGTAATTCACCATAATCGAAACAAGCATTATCAGAATAAATACCGGTTCGCCCCAGCCGTAAAAAATCATGTTTACAGCCAGCAAAAAGAAATAACGGCATTTTCGGGGCAATATATAGTATCCGCCGAGTACTATCGGCAGATACAAAAAACAGGAATAACAAACTCGAAAATACAAACCACAACCACCCCCTCTGCAATTATTTCATGCAGTCTACAATTTTCTTCTGCCTTTTCGCCGTCCTTTGAAACAACAAGCACAACGTATTTCCCTCTGCAAGCTCCACAGCCGAATCTGCTTTGGCACTTCATCGGGTCTGTATGACGAATAGCTCTTTTTCTGCGTTGCAATATGCCTCGTCAAACGCCTTTTTTGACATTCGCCGCCGCCGCATCTGCCGATACCGCTTTAACTATCACGATTTCATCAACAACCGCCTTTGTTCCCGCATATGAAACGCAGCTTTCAATATCCTCCGATGAAAGGTTGCCTTTTTTCGGTAGTTGCCGCCTTAACCTCCATCAGTTTTCGTCAAATATATCTGCCGACATAAGCTGCTGTGCGGCGGAATTTATCAAGCTCCTTTGCGCCGCCGCAGCCCGTAAGTCCGATTGCGCATACAAACAGCGCACACAAATGCTGTAATTCTTTTTTTCATTTCTATCCATTCCTTCTGTATTAATCGTCAAGTGACTTTGCCGGAGCAGCATTTCCCGAGCTGCTCTGCGATGATGAGGACGTACTTCCGAGCTTGACGATGAACTGCCCGAGCTTTGAGATGTACTGCTCTGCGACGATTTATTTGCCGATCCTGATGACGACGATCCTGATGAAGTTCCCGACGATGATGATTTATTTGTTGAACTGCTCTGTGAATTTCCTGACGACGATGATGATGTTCCTGATGATGCTGCCGGAGGTCGATTTTTCCGATGAGCTGCTTCTGCGATGATGATTTTCCCGACGATGATGAGGACGATGAGCTGCTTGAACCTGATGACGAACTGCTCTGCGATGAACTGCTGCTGTCACTGTTATCGGAGCTTTCCTTTTTCTACCGCACCGTCACTGTAATGCTCCTGAATATAAATCAGACACTTTTTTGTAATATTCGTTTCCAAAATGAACACCGTCGGTTGCCCGCTTCTTTCGGCAGCTCTCCGTTTTTATCCGCCACAGCCGTAAACAAATCACAGTAGGTCACATTTTCGCTGTCCGCAACCTGTTTTATAAGCTTATTGAATTTTTTTAATTTTTTCATTTGTTGCACCGTCCTGCTCTGCGTCCGATGCACCTCTTTCGTAATCGGAGTTATCGCAAGCAGATAGATTTCCGCCTCGGGCTGATACTGCTTTGCTTTTTTACAAGCTTTGTGTATTCGTCCGTAAAGGTCTGCGTACTCGGCCAGTCAACTTCATTTTCACCGAACATCATAAATATTTTCTTATAAACCTTTGTGGAATTAAGCTCCTCTATTACAGGGCATGAGCCTGTGTCGGTCGAATCCGTTGACGCCGTCTTAACGTTCAGACCCACCTTTGAAAAAATAATCCGCTCCGTCTACAAGGTCATATATAATCATTCCGTCAATAAACGAATTTCCGACAAACGCCGAATCCTCGAAAAAATGCCTGCGCAATTCCCGAAGAATCCTTTGGTATAGGCGTGAACGTGGGCGCCGGGTAGGCGTTACCTGCGCCGCTTTTTCTCCTGATGCCGTTTTATCATATTTGAAGTACATCTGCTTATTCCGAACACGACAAGAAAAAGCACAAGCAGACAAAACACCAGTGCAATACACCTGTTTTTGAATATCTGTTTTTTCTGCGCTCCGCTTTCCTTTTTGTATATCTTCCATTCTCTGTCTATGACTGTTCACGTCCATTACATTCCACCCTCTTAACTGAATTTGCCGCATTTTGGCACACATCGCGACAATTATATACTAATACAATATCACGATTTTGGCAGTTAGTCAAGTACTTTTAATATTTGTCAAAAAAAACTTAATTTTCGTACCCGTCACCAAAAGCCGCCGCCGGCATTATATATAATGTTCACACAACATAAAAACCGATGAAAGGAAATATAAAATGTTTGAGACAGTATCGGTCATCGGCGGTGATATGCGCCAGCTGACGCTTGCCGGTGAATTAGCCAAAGAAGGCTACAAGGTATACCTTTACGGATTTGAAAATGCAGCCGAAAGCAGCGGCAGCTCCTGAAACCGAGCTTGCCCTTTGCGCTTAACGCGGACATAATAATACTGCCTGTTCCGGTAAGCTTTGACGGAGAGAACATTAATATGCCGTTCGGCGATAAAAAAGCTCCCCGTTACGGAACTGATAAATATGCTCAATCCGTCATCGCTTGTTTTCGGCGGACGGATACCTGACGGCATAACACGTCTTTTGAAGAGAAAAATAGCTTTCCGCGACTACATGAAGCGCGCGAGGAGCTTGCAATTAAGAACGCCGTTCCCACGGCGGAGGGTGCGATTGAAATAGCTATGTCAGAATTGCCGATAACTCTGCACGGCAGCAGATGCCTTGTTTTTGGGTTACGGTAAAATAGGAAAAATTCTTTCCTCCATGCTTTCCGGCATGGGCGCGCAGACGGCTGTGGAGGCACGCAAATATGCTGATTTGGCAATGATTGAGGGGCATGGCTGCGAGGCATTGCCGCTTTGCGAACTGCGTCAGCGTATACACGAATTTGATGTGATTTTTAACACCGTGCCGGCACTTATACTGACCGACGATGTACTTGAATACGTGCAAAAAGCGCTTCATAATCGACCTTGCCTCAAAACCGGGCGGAGGGATTTTGAGGCTGCAAAGCAGCCTCGGGCTTAAAGTAATATGGGCGCTTTCGCTGCCGGGCAAGGTTGCGCCGGTCACATCGGGAATAATTATCAAAGACACTATTATGAATATTTTAACGGAATTGGGGTGTAGAAATTGGATTTATCTGGTAAAAAGAATCGGATTTGCCATGTGTGGCTCATTCTGCACATTCAAAAAGGCAATATCCGCTCTTGAAAGCCTTTCTGCCGCAAACGCCGATATATTTCCCATAATGAGCGAAATGTCCTACAACACGGGACACGCTTCGGAACTGCGGAGGCTTTCAGAAACAAAATAGAAGAAATAACCGGTCACAGCATTATTAAAACAGTGCAGGAGGCTGAACCAATCGGGCCGAAAGCTATGCTTGATTTGCTCGTAATTCTTCCCTGCACGGGAAATTCTCTTGCAAAGCTTTCAAACGGAATTGCCGACACATCGGTCACTATGGCCGCAAAAGGCGCATCTTAGGAATTCCCGACCCGTACTTATTGCCGTTTCGACAAACGACGCTCTCGGCTGCGCCGCTAAGAATATCGGCTCGCTTATGAATTACAAGAACATATATTTTCTGCCGTTTGCACAGGACGACTGCGAGAAAAACCAAATTCCCTTGTTGCTGATTTTCAAAGCTTAATGCTGCCTGTGAATCCGCGCTTGACAACAGACAGCTCCAGCCCTTGCTTTTGGCGTAAACCGCTGCCGAAAACAAGGCAAAACCGAGTCTCACGGGGTATTTTTTGTACGCCGCAAGGCTCGGTTTTTGAAATGTTAATTGACGCGCAGACAAAAATCGCAGCATTCATTACCTCTGCCGAGAGTTTTGTTCTGTGCCATAAAAGCCTTTTTTATGCAGTTTATCATATGTAATATCATCACTGTCGCAGAAACAAACGCAAAACTCGGGGCAACCGTATTTTTAAAACCGGCTTTATATGATTTGACTTATCAATCATTGTATTTCACTGTTTTAAGCCGCAGATTTTATCTATCTTTGCGAGTTCGTCCGCCGAAAAATCAGTATTCTTTACAGCTTTAAATTGTCACATCTGTGATGCCTTTGACGCGCCTATCAATACCGATGTAACAACTCCGTCCTTTTAATATCCACGCCAAAGCCATTTCGGCAAGAGTTTGTCCTCTTTCCTCCGCAAGCTTAGTTGCGCCCGTATCTGCGACAGCTTTTCCTCGGTTAAAGCCGACGACGACAAAAAATCTTTCCGTCCGTTTTTATTCGCAGTCCTCGGAATACCGTTTAAATATCTGTCGGTAAGCATTCCCTGTGCCAGCGGACTGAATGCGATTATACTTTTTCAGCTTTTTTGCGGTATCCTTTAAGCCGTTGTTTTCTATTGTTCTGTCAAATATTGAGTATCTGTTCTGGTTTATTATAAACGGGCATTTCAATTGTCAAGAATTTCACACGCCTGTTCAAGACGTTTTTTCCGTCATAATTTGATAAACCTACATACAGTGCCTTGCCGCTGCGTGAACAATCTGCGCAAAGCGCACCCATAGTTTCTTCAAGCGGCGTTTCCAAATCGGGGCGATGATGATAGAATATGTCGACATATTCCAAACCCATACGCTTTAAGCTTTTTGATCAGACTTGCAATGAGATATTTTCTGCTTCCATATTTCCATAAGGGCCGTCCCACATTTCATATCCGGCTTTTGTGCTTATAATCATTTCATCGCGATATGCACTCATTTCTTCGCGCATTATTTTTTCGAAATTCTTTTCCGCACTTCCCGGCTCGGGGCCGTAATTGTTTGCCAAATCAAAATGAGTTATGCCGTTATCAAACGCCGTAAAAGCATAATTCCTTCATATTCGCATACTGCGCTGTATCGCCGAAATTATGCCACAGTCCGAGAGACACCGACGGCAGCAGCAAGCCGCTGTTTCCGCATCGGTTATACTTCATATCGTTATACCTGTTTTCATTTGCCTTGTACATAATACATCTTCCTTTCAGTTAAATCTGAACACCATTTTCTGAATATCCTTATCAAAAAAGATTTTCCTTATTTACCGCAACCGTATTTGTGTAAATCCCGCTTTTCGGAAATACTTTCCCCCGAAATTAATTCGGCGGCATTCTTAACGCCGAGATACCCTATTGCAAAGGGATTCTGGACTATAAGCGTATCTATCTCGCCCGTTTTCAAGCATACCGACAGCCACGGTATTTTATCAAACCCTACTCGTGTACCTTTCCGGTCAGTCCGAGACGCTGTATGGCTATACCTATTCCGAGAGTCATCCATTCATTAAATCCCACAAGAACATTTATCTTCGGATTTTCCGCCAAAAAGCGCCGTTACCGCGGAAACAACACTTTCGGTATTGCTGTTTTACATTCACCGATGCCGTTATATCGGCATTTGATATGTCGTCTATATAGTTTCTGAACAACCCGCGCTGTATTCCGTTTTCGGTGCTTTTATAATAATTTATCAGTCCTATATTTATTTCTTCACCGTCCGAACACAGCCGATAACAGCCTCACCTGCCCTTTTGCCTGCTTCTATATTATCTGTTCCTATAAACATACTTACTTGCTTTTGAATTAACATTACTGTCAATCGTAATTATTTTACGCCCTTTTCGCCGCCTTATTTACCACATCGGCTGATTTTTTCAAATCAATCGCCGACAAAACTATTGCGTCCGCGCCGTTTTGTACCGCCGACATAATCAGCTTGTTTTGATTTGCGTAATCCTCCTCATTTTCCGGCCCGTCAAAAGTAACGTCAACATTATATTCGCTGCTGCCGAATCCACACCGTTTTTGACGCTGTGCCAGAAACCGAATCCAGAGCTTTTACGATAACCGCTATTTTGCTTTTTTTCTCCTCTCCTGTCCAGACGCCGACACCGAAAAAATCAAAAGAGGTATACACAAAAAGCATTGATAAAAAGCTTATTTGTTCTCATTCCAATCCTCCTTTGTTATTTTCGGGATTCTCGCCGTAATTTCCGTACCCACATCAAGCTCTCGCTTTTACGGTAAGACCGTATTTTTCGCCGAAATATATTCTCAGCCTGTCGTTTACATTCTTTACGCCGATACCGCTCGAATCGCTCCGTTCCTTGCTGAGTATTTTACCGCACTGTTCCTCCGTCATGCCGACGCCGTTATCCGAAACCGTCATGAGAATGTCGTTTTCATCGTCCGCCGCCTGTCTTACCGTAACTTTGATTTCGCCCTCGTCAACCATGCGGTCTATACCGTGATAAATCGCATTTTCAATAAGTGGCTGAACGGTAATTTTATTGCAAAGATATTCCTCCAGTCCCTCGTCAACCTCAAAGCTGTACGTGAACTGCGAACGATAGCGAAAAACTCTGAATTATCAGATAATTTCTGACGTGATTTATTTCGTCCTTTATCGTTATAAGCTCATGTCCGCGGCTTATGCTTATTCTGAAAAGCCTTGCAAGAGCGCCCACCATTTTGATGCGTTTCTCCGTTTCGCCGCGTTCGCACATCCATTGTATCGAATCCAGCGTATTATACAAAAGTGCGGATTTATCTGCGCTTTGTAGCGCCTTTAATTCGGTTTTCGCAGCTCGTTTTTCTTCGCGGCGCACCTTTTCCATAAGATTTTTATTCTTACGGACATATGGCCAAATGAATCCGACAAAGTTTGCAGTTCGATGACACTTCTCCCATCCTCCCGAAAACTGAAATTATCCGCATCGTTTTCAAATTTTTCATTGCCTGAATAAGCTGTCTTTACGGGTTTATTCACGATTTTTTGAATACACTAAAAGTATACCGAGCGAAATAAGCACACAACTTTAAAATGTAAACGAAAATACTCACAACAATCTGCTTTCCGCCCTCTGCCGCAAGCTCATCGGTGAAAGCTCACGCCGACTTAATGCGCCATGTCCGCTGTCCGTTGTTTTTACTGTATAAATAACATTTTTTCTTTTCTCACACCGTCCGGCAGCGTACTTTAAAAATCGTTTTTCTCTTCTTAGCCCCGAAAAACAAAAATCTGCTGCTGAGGATGATAAATTATTCCCCCGTTACGGTTGATTATAAAGCAATGTCCCTTGTCTGCCCACTCCGACATTGTCTATGTACCTTGCAATTTCGAAAATCTGAAATCTATCGCAACATACGCCGCTTTGTCGATTAACGGATTGCGCGCCTTTACGGCAGCCGTTATTACCCACGGATATTCACCCTCAAAAGCGTCTGCGCGTGCGGCTCGGAAACGGAAAATCCCGCTCCCTCGTCAAACAAAGCCTTTATCAAAAGAACAAATCCTTATATATATTCTTTTTTAGCCTTGCACCGCTGCCGGTACTGCTTATGATTTCTCCGTTTTCACCGTAAACGGTCACTGCGTAAATAATCGTCCTGCACAAATGTCAGCACCGAAAGCCTGTTTTTCAGCTCCTGCGCATTTTCCGCTTTTTCAGCCACGTCTCTTATAAGCGTCAGCTTATTTCTTACCGATTCAAAAATAATTGATTTACCGCAAGTTCCGTTTGCCCTATTATCTGTTCCGAATTTACCTGTGCATCGCGAAACAGCGCACTGCTGTACAGCGGCGCCAATCCACCAGCAATACACACCGACACCGCGGCAATCACCGAAACAAAACTATCGACATCACCGTATTTTGGTGACAATCTTACGGACGGGCGGCGGTTTTTATCTCTCATAACAATCGCAAATCCCCTTTCGCAAATTATTCGTTCCTGTTCACGTTTCTGATTTTATTCGGCGACTCGCTGTAAAATTTCTTGAAGCAATAGCTGAAATAATGCTGGTCGGTGTAGCCGCATTTTCGGATATTGCCAGAACCTTCATGTTTGAGCATACAAGCATATCGTATGCGGCGCTCATTCTCCGTTCCGTAAGCAGTGTGATAAAAATTCTTCTTTTTGGTCTTTTTATCAGTGCACTCAGATAGTTCGGGCTGACCGCCAGTTCATTGCTCACCATGGTAAGAAAGTTCTTCGTCGGAAAATCTGTCGTTTATTATCTGCACTACCCTGTCGCATAAATTTCGCTGTCACGCTTTTGCAGGCTTGCAATAAGCGTCTTTGCATTATTGCAAAAACGATATAAGCTCGTTTTTCATTCCCGCCTCGCTGCTGTATGACGTAACACGTGCAAAAATAGGATTTGACGAAAGCAATCTTAATATTTCCGATTTATCGTCCGTAACATTGCTCACAACACGGTATATCATTTGGCAATTATCTGTACGACAAGCAAATCGGCATTTTCGGGAGTGCTGTTTGTGAAAAATTCCTTTTATGAAATCTTAAAGTTCCTCTTTCTTTCCGACCTTTAACAGCTGTTCAAGCTTTAAGACGGTTTTTTCAACCTGGTCTATTTCCACCTCGCCGTTGCGCTCCTGGTCGTTTATAAAACGCACCTCGCCTGCGCCGTCCGTTGTGTATCTTCTTGCCGTTACCGCCTGAAAATACGCTCCGGCACAATCCGACAACGCCGAAAAATTCACGGCTTATTCCTATTGTACAGGTTTGCTTTAACATTCTTTTGCCGTCTGAACGATTTCTCTTGCGGAAGCTCCATTATATTGGACATTTCCCCCTCGCCCTCCGTCACTGACAGCGTTACAACACGCCCGTAAACAATAAAGCTTGCGGAATACATATAATGCGACAGCACCGTATCAACAAAATCTGAGTGTTCACTGCCCGTACGCGCCGTGCCGTCAATGTTTTAAATTTTGAAACAAGCACGCAAAAGCGCGGCGATGTTCCCCTTTTATAATTCCCAATTCCTCTGCTTTTCCGTCAGTTCAATATTGTCGGTTTTCTTCATTGCTGCCGAGCATAAGCGGCAAAAAATTATCAACCGACATTCTGTGCAGCTGTTTTGAACATCTGCGTCGGCGCAGAAATAACGCTGCCGATTCTTTTTCGTCCATACGGCGGCGTATTTCAAACAACTCCTCCGACATCTCCGCTGATGAGATTGGTTTTAAGGTAACTGATAATATTACAGTTTATTGCGGTTCTTGCGTATTCAAAGCTGTCGTAGCCGCTTAGGATAACAATCTGCGTTGCAGGGCGTATTTCACGTACTTTTTACGGCAAGCTCCAGTCCCGAAAAGCATCCGGCATTCTTATATCGGTAAGTATAAGGTCGGGTTCGAGAGTTTCGATTAAGTCAAGAGCCTCAACGCCGTTTTTCCGCCTCGCCCACAACCTCGAAAAACCGGCGGCATCCCATTTACTCTTTCTATGATTGCACGTCGCTGCTCAAACTCGTCCTCCACTACCAGAACAGTATATTTTCATAAAAATTCTCCCGGTATTTTAAATAATATTACTTAAAGTATATCATTAAAACCCGGGAAAATCAACATTTTTATTTATCCAACCTTTTCCCAGCCGGCATACAAGGTCATACTGTCCGTCACTGTGTCGCTGTCCGATTCCATTTCTGCGTACAGCCGCGATCGGTGTACCAGCCGGTAAAACAAATCCCTCTTTCACCGGATTTTCCACAGCCACTGTTTCTCGGAGTGCATTGCCTTTACCGGCTCAATATACGATCCGCCGTCGGTGTCGAATTTAACGGTAAATCCGCTGTGACTGATTACAAATATCATAGCCGCAACCAAAAAGTGCGGTGTTTATCCCAACCATTATATCAGCGCTTTTAAGCGACATATTTATTTTGCATACAAGCCTCCGTGCGGCACACATTCTCCACCACGCAGTCCGTTTCGTTTCTCATGGCAATACCCCGTTTTTAAAATTATTTGCGCGCCAAATATTTTCTCATATCGATTGCGCATGCAACAAGAATTATAAGGCCCTTTGATTACATAAAGCATATTTGCGTCTACCGAAAGGAAGTTAAGACCTACGAAAATTATCTGCAAAAGAATACGCCGATTACTATACCGCTTATCTTACCTGTACCGCCTACAAACGAGACGCCGCCGATAACGCACGCCGCGATAGCGTCGGACTCGTAGTTAAGTCCGGTGTTTGCGGAGCAGGACGCTATACGCGCGCCCTCGATAAATCCTGTTATACCGTACATAGCGCCGGCAAGAACAAATACCAAAATTATAGTCCAGAACACGTTAACGCCCGATACGTTTGCCGCCTCTTCGTTTGAGCCTACCGGCAAACATATTTTTTCCGAATTTTGTTTTGTTCCAGATAACCCACATAAGGGCGGTTAAGTATTATCGAATACAATACATATTTCGGCACGGCAACATCGCCTATTTTAAACAGTGTTCCGCGCACAAAATCGGTATAGGAGGTATCAAGTCCCGAAAGGGTCTGACCGTTGTTTCCGCCGAGCATTAAATACATAAGCACCAGACCGAAAACAATAAGTTGGGTTGAAAGGGTTACTATAAACGGATGAAGCTTGAATTTTGCCACGAAAAATCCGTTTACAAAGCCTATAACCGCGCCTACCGCAATTACGCAGCAGCAGCACCGCCCAAAGCGGCATAACGCCCATATTGGGGAATATTTTTATTTGCATACCCAACCATTTGTAAGCAGCGATGCCGCGATACACGCGGTAAGTCCCACGCATCGTCCTGCCGAAATATCCGTACCGGTAAGCACGATTGCTCCGCCTATACCGAGCGCGATGGGCAAGCTTTGCCGCCGTAAGTGAAATTATGTTAATCAACCGATGGAACCGACAGAAACGTCGGTACACGTATCGCTATATAAATCACCGCGATAAGTATGATTATATACATTGCGTTATTGAAAAGCAAATCCGTTATTACTCTCCGCTTATCCGCTCCCGATTTACTCTTAAAATCATCAATCCAAGCAGACAAACGGCTTTTTCTGTTTAATGTTGCGTCTGACATTTTTGTTTTCCTCCCATTTCTTAAATTATACGTATTTTGCCGCCAGGGTCATTATTTCCTCCTGGGTGGTGTTGCGGCGTCTACCTCGCCCGCAAGCCTTCCGCCCGACATTACGAGTATTCTGTCGCATACGCCGAGCAGTTCGGGCATTTCCGAAGATACCATTATAACCGTCTTTTGCCCTTTTCGGCAAGGTCAATTATCAGCTGGTATATTTCATATTTTGCGCCGACGTCGATACCTCTTGTCGGCTCGTCAAGCAGCAGCACCGTCGGATCTGTGAAAAGCCAGCGTCCGAGAATGACTTTTTGCTGATTTCCTCCCGAAAGAGTGCGTATTTTTTTGTTTCCTGATCGGGCGTTTTACCCTCATGGACTTTATGCACCAATCGGTATTTTCTTTAATGCTTGCCTTTTTAAAAACGGGCCTTTTTTGCATTTGTCAAGGCTTGAAATGGTAGCGTTTTCACGAATATTAAGTATTCCGAAAATACCGGTTGCACGCCGCTCCTCCGTAAGCAGAGCAAATCCGTTTTTGATTGATTCTCCTGCGTTTTTGTTTTTTATGGTCTTTCCGTTAATCTTAATCGTACCCGATTTTTTTCGTTGCAATTCCGAAAAATGTTTTCAATCAGTTCCGTTCTGCCCGAGCCGTCAAGTCCGGCAACTCCGAGAATTTCACCCTTGCGTGCCTTGAACGATACATCTCTGAGCTTTGAATAAAGTGCCGTAAGATTATCAACCTCCAGCAGCACATCGCCGATTTTATTCGTTTCGGCGGATATACATTTGTCAGTTCACGTCCCACCATAAGTCTTATTATTTCTTCCATGGTAAGATTTTTTGCATCTTTTTGTCGCTATCCATTTGCCGTCACGCATTATCGTAACTTCGTCGGATATTCTGAGAATTTCAGCCATTTTGTGCGATATGTATATTATGGCACAGCCCTGTCACGGAGCATATTTATTATTCTGAACAGATGCTCAACTTCTTCCTCCGTAAGCGATGAAGTCGGTTCGTCGAAAACTATGACCTTTGAATTGTATGAAACCGCTTTTTGCGATTTCCACCATTTGCCTTTGCGATACCGGCATGGTACTCATTACGGTTTTAGGGTCGATATTAAGTCCGAGTTCCTTGAAAATTTCCTTTGTGGCGCTGTACATTTTCTTTTTCGCTTGTAATCGGAATACCCTTTGCCACAGTCGGAAACCGTCCGAGCCACATATTATCCATTACGTTGCGTTTCAGTGCCTGGTTAAGCTCCTGATGTACCATCGCAACACCGTTTTTCCAACGCTTTCCTTGGAATTTTTAAAGTTTATTTCCTCACCGTCAAGATATATTTTTCCGGCGTCTTTATTGTACACACCAAAAAGACATTTCATAAGCGTGGATTTTCCGGCTCCGTTTTCCCCCATAAGCGCATGAACAGTACCTGCTTTTACACTAAGGTTTACCTTATCCAGCGCCTTTACGCCGGGGGAAAGCCTTTTCGATATTCTCCATTTTTAGAAGAATGTTTTTTTTCTTTATTATTTACATTATCAGCCATAAGCCTGTACCCCGTTTCTTTATTAATCAGATACAGAATGTACTTTCGCATTTACTTCACCCAAAGGCAATATGCCTTTGGGTGAATCTGTGCTCAAAGTAACCCCAATCGTATCAGTTATTCTCTCCCGTATATGTTGAATACGGAATGTTTATTCTCCATGTACCCTACCGTTTCGCTGCATGTCAAGACCGTCAAAAGGCGCTCTTGCCGTCTATATAGTTCTGATGTGCAATACTTGTGATTGCATCTGCCATACCGTCAGCGTCCTGCTTGATTGTACCTACCATATTGCCTTTGATGTTTATTGCCGATTTTGCCGCGTCTGTTGCGTCAACTCCGAACAGCGGAATGTCTTTGCTGCTGCCGTTGTTGTAACCTGCGGTTTGGAGAGCCGAAAGTGCACCTAACGCCATTTCGTCATTGTTTGCTTTATAACAAGCTCTACCATATTATTGTTTGCAATGCTGTACTGAGCAAGAATTGTGCTCATGTAATCCGTAGCGGCAGCCGATGACCACTGACCGTTCTGGTCAACAAGGTACTTATTGCTGTTTGAGGAATCGTAAAATTCCAGTTCCGGCTTGCCTGCCGCTTTCAATACCTTGTTTGCGTCCTCAACACCGTACTGTGTACGTGCTATTGCCTCCATGTTTCCTTCCTGACCCTTGAATATTACATAGCTGATTTTGCCGTCGCCGTTAAGGTCGGCCTTGTCATAATTATCAACCAGGTATTTGCCTATCATTTCGCCCTGCATATGTCCTGCCCATTTCGTAGTCCGTTCCTACGAATACGCATTTGTCATAGCTGCTTACAACAGATTCTTCTACCGAACGGTTAAAGAATATTACCGGAACGTTTCTTTCCTTTGCCTGGTTTATGATGTTCTGCGCCGCGTCATTTGAACCGGTATCAACTACGTTTACAACCAAAAAGCTTTGAACCTTTGCAAGTGCTGTCGTTACCTGCTCGGTCTGCGTTGTCTGGTTTCCGTTTGCGTCGTAGTTCTGGAATTTTATGCCCTGCCCGTCAGAAGTCCTTGTCCATGGACGAACGAACGCTTGAAATGTAAGTGTCGCTGTAAGTATAGTAGAATACCGAAATCTCACCCTTATCCGATGAGCCGTCGCCGCCCGTACTTCCGCATGATGCAATCCCTGCCGCCATCACAAATGCCATTGCCGATGCCAATAATTTTTTGATTTTCATAATAATCATTCCTTTCCGTGCCAAAGGCACAAAACATTTTTTCTCGAAATCAATTTTCCGTACACCTTTGTATTTTTGATTTCCTTTGTTGTTATCTTTATTATAGTACATAGAAAGCGTAATTTGAATGAGATTTTTATTTAAAATGTACAAAAAATTATTATGATTTAAAAAACACAAAAAATAACATACAAAAAGGGCTGTTTAAAAGAATGCAGAACGCAAAAAACACCCGACGGCGTATAAATATACGTCGAAAGGTGTGTTTTATGTGTAGTTCAAGGACAAAAATAATTGAAATCCGCATTTTGCGGATTTTAATCTAAATTTATAACGGTATAACTTCGGAGCAGCATCTATGTCTTGAACAGTCTGTCTTTTTAGACAATCCCTTTAAATAAAATTCTTTGCTTCACCCGCAAGATACAGTGAGCCGCATATACATACAACCCCGTCCGCACCTGCAAGCCGCATCGCACGCTCAACCGCATTTTTTGACGTTTGGCTCAATTTCATACGGCACATTGGTTTTTGAAAGCGCCTGCCCTATTTCTGCCGCTTTTAAGCAGCGTTCTCCGAAAGCTCCGTTGCCACAACATTTGCCGCGCACCGTGAAATATCCTCTATACACACTCGGCATAGCTTTTTTATCTTTCATCATCGCAATAACCAAAACAATTTTTCGGTCAAGTTTTTCCAGGGATTTTTGAGCATATGTATTCCGTCCGGATTATGTCCGCCGTCTATAATCACATTTTCCCTCACAAACTCAAACCGTGCCTGCCAGCTTGTATGTGCCAATCCGTATTTTACGGCTTTTATCGTCTATTTCAACGCCATTTTTTTCTGAGCGCCTTTATTATTTCCAGTACAACCGCAGCATTATACGGCTGATATTCGCCTTTAAGGCTAAGCGCGTATTCGACGTTTTTACCAAATCAAATGTCTGCCGTAAGCTGCGGAGCTTTGCAAAAAGTCAAATCCGCATTTTTCTTTTTACATTCTTCCTCTATTATGCTGCGTACTTTTTCATTCGGATATGAAACAACAGTTCCGTTTTCCTTTATAATGCCGCATTTTTCAAGCGCAATTTCTTCAATTGTTTCGCCCAAAAACTGCGTATGGTTGCTTATCGACATCAGCGCCGAAACACATGATTTATCTATTACGTTTGTTGCATCAAGTCTGCCGCCCATTCCTGTTTCCAGCACAACAAAATCGCACTTTTCCTCACAAAAATATACGAATGCCAGTGCGGTTATGAATGCAAATTCGAAACCTGTGCGTCGTTTTCGTCCATTTTGTGGTTTCACAAGCTCCGTAAGCCGCACAAGTGATTCATTATCTATCATTTTGCCGTTAATCTGTATACGCTCGTTGAAACCTCTATAAACGGTGACGTATAAAGTCCCGTTTTATATCCCTGTGCTGCCAGAATTGCCGCCGTCATTGCCGCACATGAGCCTTTGCCGTTTGTTCCGGCAATAGAGATAAACCGCAATTTTCTCTGCGGTTTATCAAACTTTCAAAAAAGCCGATTCAGCTTCTCGTTTCCGAGAGGACGGCGGAATTTCGGGATTGAATGTATATATTCCAAAGCCTTCCTTATAATTGTTTATTTTCATCTGCTTTATATATTCTCCGTATTTTTCAGGTTTTCAAGCACCTTATCAAGCATTTCTCTGGCGCTTACACCCTTTGCCTTTTCTCGTCAATTACCTTCTGCGGCGCTTTTGAAACAAAAGCCCTGGTTATTAAGCTTGCCCTCAAACGTTTAATTTCACCCTCAAAGCTTTTTCTTTTCCGCATTCAGACGAGCAATTTTCCTTTTTATCAACCAGCTCGCTCATGGGAAGATATATTTCCGCGCCGTGAACAACGATATTTACGGCATTTGCATCTATGCTGCGTCTCTGTCACTCTGTACGGTAACGTCACTTGCAGACGCAAGCTTTACAAAAATGCCTTTCCGCTTTCAAATACATCACTGCGCTCCGTTACGATAATTACGCGTGCTTTCTTTGACGGCGGAACATTCATTTCGGCACGTCTGTTGCGGACTGCCGATACTGCATCCATGATAAGCGTCATGTCCGCTTTCTTCCTTTGCAAATGAAAGTTTTTCGTCATGCACTTCGGCCACTGCGAAATTACAATACTTTCGCCCCTCATGAGGTAAGATGCTGCCATATTTCTCCGTAATAAACGGCATAAATGGATGCAGAAGCTGCATTGTATGCGAAAAGCACATATGTCAATACGTACTGCGCAGTCTTTCCGGTGCAGGATTTTCCTTATCGAACAATCTCGGCTTTACAAGCTCGATATACCAGTCACAGAAGCTTTCCCAGATGAAATCATACAATTTGACAGCGCAACCCCAATTCAAACTTATCCAGATTATCCGTAACCGTTCTGACTGTTTCCTTTGAAAGTATCCACTTATCCTCAAGCTGCAAATCCTCAATCCAGGCGGCAGCTTTGAAACTGGAATTTCAAAGATTCATCATTGAATAAATCTCGAAGCATTCCCAAAGCTTGTTTGCAAAATTACGTCCCTTTTTCATCATCGCTTCATATAAGAAACGCATATCATTTCCGGGCGTTTCCTGTTGCAAGGTTAAATCTGAGTGCGTCTGCGCCGTATTTTTCGATTATTTCAAGCGGATCTATGCCGTTTCCGAGAGATTGGACATTTTTCTGCCCTGCGAATCGCGCACAAGACCGTGAATAAGCACCGTATCAAACGGAACCTCGCCTGTCTGCTCAATCCTGAGAACATCATACGCATTACCCAGAAGGGAATTATATCATAGCCCGTAACAAGCACGCTTGATTTGGGATAAAAATATTCAAGCTCGGGAGTTTTTTCCGGCCAGCCGAGTGTTGAGAACGGCCACAACGCCGATGAGAACCATGTATCCAGCGTGTCAGGATCCTGTTGCATCGGTTTTCCGCATTTCGGGCAAACGGGTGCGTCCTCCTTTGTAACAACCATCTCACCGCAGTCATCGCAGTAGAATGCCGGAATTCTGTGTCCCCACCACAGCTGACGTGAAATACACCAGTCGCTGATATTTTTCGAGCCAATGGAAATATACCTTTTCAAAATGCTCCGGCACAAATTCTGTTTCATCATTTTTACGGCATCAATAGCCGGCTGTGCAAGCGGTTTCATTTTACAAACCACTGCTTTGAAATAATCGGTTCAACCGTTGTTCCGCAGCGATAGCACTGACCTACATTATGGTTATAATCCTTCAACCTTTCAACCAATGCCCCCTCGTCCTCAAGATCGGCAACCATGCCTTTACGGCACTCATAGCGATCCATGCCCTCATATTTTCCGGTAATATCTTGTTCATTTTGCGTCATCGTTCATTACCTTAATCTGTTCAAGATTATGGCGTACAGACCACTTCAAAGTCGTTGGGGTCATGGGCAGGCGTAATCTTAAACAGCCTGTTCCGAATCCTTTGTCAACATAGTCATCGTCCGCAATTACGGGATTTCTCTGCCTACCAATGGCAGAATCAAAGCATTTTTCCGATTAAGTGCTTGTATCGTTCATCATCCGGATGAACCGCAACGGCAGTATCTCCGAAAAGCGTTTCCGGTCTTGTTGTTGCAATTCAACAAAATCGTCCGTTCCTTTACCGGATACTTTATATGCCAGAAATGACCGGGCTGTTCTGCGTGTTCAACCTCTGCATCGGACAGTGCGGTTATGCATTGCGGACACCAGTTTATAATTCGTTGAGCCCTGATATATCAGACCCTTGTTATAAAGGTTTACAAATACCTCCTTAACAGCCTCGGAGCAGCCCTCGTCCATAGTAAAAACGTTCTCTGTCCCAATCGCATGATGAACCGATTTTTTTAAGCTGATTTATAATTCTGCTGCCGAATTTTTCTTTCCAGTCCCATACGCGTTCAAGAAATTTTTCACGACCGAGGTCGTATCTTGTAAGACCTTCGTTTACTCTCAAATCCTCTTCAACCTTTATCTGCGTTGCTATTCCGGCATGATCCGTTCCGGGTACCCACAGTGCGGAATATCCCAGCATCCTCTTGTATCGTATCAAAATATCCTGCAAGGTTTCGTCCAGTGCGTGTCCCATGTGCAGCTGTCCCGTTACGTTCGGGGCGGAATAACGATTGTAAAAGGTTTTTTATTCTTATCAATTTTTGCATGGAAATACTTTTTATCCACCCAATCGTTATAAATCCTGTCCTCAAATTCGGCAGGATTATAATTCTTTTGCTATATTTTTGAATCTTCCATTAATTATATCCATTCCTTTCCGTGTCTGTTTTATCATTACTGTAAATACTGCCGCGAAAGCGGCGACGGCAAAAGAGTGCTGCGCACTTGACTGCCATAATCTTTTTGCGGACGGTTCTTTATCCTTGGTAAAGGTCTTTATGAGCCACTCTCCGCGGAATGTCATTGTCACGGCAAGAACACAAACAAGCAATATAATTATTTTAAGCGCCACTCTGCATCGTCCTTTCATACACTTCTAATAATATATTATCTCATTTTAACAGCGTTTTGTCAAGCAAAACCCGAATAAAGAGCAAAAAACTGTAAATATTATAATTATCCTGCATATTTAACGGAATATGGGAATAAATATAACTGGAAGAAGAAAAATTTCTGTCTCCTGCGGAGACCGACAACAAAGGAGGATACAACTATGGATAATTCAACATCAAACAATCAGGCGGTAATAATAGGCACTATTGAAGAAGAATTTAAAAGCTGAATCATGAGTTTACGCGGAAAAATTTTTACACCTTACGCTCAGAATACCGCGTTTAAGCGGCGCGTATGACGATATAAAGGTAATGATTTCGGAAAGGCTTATAATGGACGGCACATACAGCGTCGGTGACAAAGTGGAAATAAACGGACAATTCCGCTCCTACAACTGCAACGAGCCTGAAAAAATCATCTGGTTCTTACGGCGTTCGCAAGGGATATAGCGCCTTATTGCGATGCAGACGCAAAAAATCCCAATCAGCTTTATTTAAACGGCTATATCTGCAAGAGCCGGTATGCAGAAAAATCGGCGTATTTTATTCGATTTTTCAAGGTTTGCCAAAAATTTAAAGGCGACAACGTTTGGGGACGAATAGTCGAAAATCAAAAACTCGGAAGAAGAAACGATTACAAAAACCGTATGAGGTTTTCGATTAACAGAATTGATGAGGCTGGTCGACAGGCTTTTATGAAAAAATAATGGGATAAAAAAGTCCAGAGCCTGATGCTCGCATTAAAATCCATGTTTTGTAAAAAACCGATTTTTCTTAATTTAAACGGTACGAACAAACTGAACCTCTCATACAAAGCCTACGCCGTCGTCGGGTTCAGTTTGTCCGTTCTGAAGCATTTTTTCCTATCCCCTTAGAAGGAGCCGAAAAATTAAATTTAACCGATTGCAATAGCGGTTGAAGGTTCGGTATGCAGAATATGTTGTTATTAATTTATGATTTTGCAGACCTCTGCCCGTGGCACTATACTGTTTAAATCATCAAATATAAATCTTACTTCATTTTCCCGATTACTTATCGTCTGATTAAAACGAACGGAATCACCTTTTTTTATATTGACATCTGTAATATGCGATTAACAAGCTTTCCCTCCGAATCATATTCGCAAAAAATCAGCTTGGAATTATTATCCGAGAATTTATTTTTACGGTGACTAAACAGCTGTTATCATTATTTTTTCTCCGTCACCGATAAGATAATCAAACCGGTCATAATACTCCCTCCACTCATCAAGCGGCAGATTATTCGGTGCGGATAATTGCTCCTTCTGCATGGAAAGCTTTGCTTCGCACACCATTTTTTCCCGTTCCGCTCATTTTGACCGCAATTTTTCTTATTCCCGTATTGGGATCCTGGGTGCTTACTACCAATTCGGGATTAATCTGCACCGCATCGGCAACATAAATCTCATACGACGGCGCATCTCATTGAATTGTACCCTTAACTGCTTTCCGTTTTTGCTTAAAATTGCCTCGTCACCGTTAATTGTGATCTCCGCATCGGTGTGCATAAAGCAATAGATGTCGTTTTCTCCCGTCGAATTTATTTCATCACGTACCACAAGACTTCTGCGCCCGTCATCAACGGCAAATCCGCGCTTTTTACCGAATCCGCATATCCCGAATATGCAGAGGTCATATCATAAACGGCATATCCGGCAATTTTGCGAAAAATTATATTCTTCAACCGATACCACGGCTTCACTGTTTTGATTTTCCCCGTTCACACAAATCGTATTATGTCCCTCGGTGCGTTTTCTGTACGGACTTCCCGAAATGTCGTCATGCTCCTTGCCCAAATCGAAAATCCAGCTTTCACCGCCCATATCAAATACAAATGTTCCGCAGTCCATGACCGTGATAACACTCTGTCGGGCCTGCATGGGCGGAAAAAATACATTCCGTCTTTGCTGTTCCAATCACCGCGCACGATATGCTTTCTATGCCCTTTTGTATACAAATCACGGCTTATGTTCAGCTCACCGTTTCCGTTATATCTGTCAAGCCAAAGCAAATCATATATACCATAGCCTTTATTGTATTGTTCAAACGCATATTGACGCATATCCGTAAATTCGTTTTCTGTTTGTTTCGTTCGCAAAAAAATGAGTAAATATAAAGGCGTCACATGGTCTTTCACACTGTCATGAAAAAGCATTGAACCCATTCGAGTATCAAGATAAAACGCCCATTGTGCCGTTTTTATCCGATCCCCGATACTATAATTCCGAAATCCGTGCCGAGTGAATTTTCAAGTGCGGATATAAATTTTGTGAAATATTTCATCATATACGCCCAGTACATAACGCCCTCATTCCAGCCGCCGTCCGGCGCAAGAGAGTGCATTTGTACTCACTGCTGCGAAGAGCCTTTTCCATAATATCAAAGCTTATTTGGGCTGTTTATCGGCAATGGCAAGCGCACCAGCACCGCCGCGCTGTTTGTTACCGCATTGAAATTTAAAGCTTCCCATTACGACAACTTACTTCGGCATTATTGATACTGTTTGCGGTCAGTTTGCCGTAATATGCATCACGAATATAACGCATACCTTTTTTACCATGATTTCTTCAATATATTTGCGCTGGCTTTCGTTAAATCCCTGGTCATGTACATCCAATCATACCTGATTGCCGCCGCGGCAAGCATTTCTCCGATCGCCCATTATATGCCCCTCATTCCAGTCGGAAAATCCCCCACGGCAAGGAATTCTTTTCCATGCACGCGCTGTATATTTTTCATCACCTGTCATTCGGTATGCAAAGCCGAGATTCTCCATTCTTGCAAGCACCTCACGGCTTATTTTAAGAATACGCAAACCGTCCTCTTTTTTCATATTTAACCGGCTCTATGTCAATATACCCGTCTGCGTTTTTTATAATATTGTCAACGTATTTTTACCGAAGCGTTGTTTTTAACCGCTTCAAAGCGTTCCTGCGTAGCAATCATCCGTCTCGGATGTTGCGGCGAACGTTCTGCAAAGATTTCTTATTTCGTCTGCCTGCGGTCTTTCAAAAACAGATAATCATCAGCCTTTATAAACAATCTCTTTATCCGCTTCATTGCCGTCTGTTACGATAAGTCCTCTTCATCATTATAATACGCATGTTATTTGCGCTGAGAAAATCAAGGAATCCGACTGGTTTTTTTTTGTCCGTTTTATTCCGAAAAATCCTTTTCGCTCACTGCTTTCAACGTAAATTTCGTCATTTTCCGATACGGTATACTTTAATTCCGAAATATCGCCGTATTTGCTCACAATTGTCGGGTATGAAACATTATTTTTCCGTTTATATACGAAAACCGTGTCACCGTCTTTCGGGAATACGGTCTTATACGGAATCTTTGAAATATCACAGGGCGCTTTCGCTTCATATACGCTTATATTGTCAAAAGCATACGCTGCCCGAATCATAGTTTGCCTTTAATCACATTCTTACCACCGTAACGGTTTTCATGTCATATTGGGTATATGTATAATCCCCGGCAGTTTTCTTTACATTATTTATATACAAATCTGCTGCCTTCTTTGTCAGAATATTTTTTTTTACGGCAGCATGATACTCATTTATTTTATCGCTGCATACTTACGGAAGTCCCCGAGGCTGTAAGAACACCGTCGGAATCCGACTGTTATCAGCGCCGATGACGGCACATATCCGCCCAAATCGGTTGTCGTATCGCGTATTCTGAAAATATCCGTTTCCGTACCGAAAGCTTTTTAAACATAAACTGTTTCCATGACGAACTCATTTATGTTCTTTTGTTATATTTGCGTCAATATGGCAGTCGCTCATATTATTTTTTGTGATTTCGACATAGGCGTCATTGACTCCCTTTTGCTTTTATTTCGGAGGTGTTTCCTTTATTCACCATGCTGATTCCGCTGTAATAGTTATTTTCATTATTAAAATCCGCATTTATCAGTACAGAACCGAGAGTATCGTCATCATATGCCGTATTGATTTTATATTTGCGCGAAAATATTCCGTCGGAAACGCGGTAACACACTGTCCTTGTCCTCGACCCCTCTGACAGCGTGTTGCTTCCGCCGACTGCGTCAAGCAGCTCACTGCCACTCATATTGTGCGGCACAGCAGACTGTCCGCACCGATCAGATTAACCTTTCCGAACGGCAGAATTTCGGGCATTTCTTGCCGGAATAAAGCTTTATATCGTCAAACGCACCTCGCCGTCCGTACCGTTTATAAAATCGGCATACCAGTATATTTTATTTATATCGCGCATAACCGCACCGTTTATAAGCCTGTACCCCAAACGCGCCGGATAACCGTTTATATAAATATCAACATTGCCGCTGCCTTTCATAAACACCAGAGTTACCTTGTACTTTGCATTCTTATTCCATTTGCCGAGAAACTTCCTCCGGCATAAATCGTTCCGTTTTCAAAAAAAACGTTGCCAATATTATAAATATGCTGTTTTCTTCATTATTTGGTTTTTAAAGATGTTATGTTCGCTGATTCTGCCCCGGCTTTATCACTGCAAAAACCGCTTCCAGTATTGTTTTGTCATAATCGGCAAGCAATACATCATTCGGTTTGCGGTAGGAAATATACGGTCTGTCGGTATTACTGTCTGTGATATTTGTATCATAATCCTTATTATAGCTTACAGAATAGTATTTTCCGTTTTCGTTTTCACTTTGCGCAGACGATATTTCATTTTGGGGTACATTAAAGAATCCCTTTATCTGGCGTACTGTACACAATACGCGAACCGTCATTAAAAACATCATATTGCCGCTGAATGTAAACCAGTCCTTGCTGTCGTTTTCTCTGTGTAATATCTTTAACTTCCTCTGCATCATCTTCAAACATAGTTATCAGCATCAGCGCATAGCGCTGATGCTGATAATACTGCTGTTATTAACATTAGAAATAATAACAATTTTTTTATAAATTTATTTTACAAATCTCCTCCGAGCGGCTTGGGAATTTTTTCATAAGCTCCGTTATCCAGCCGCCCGCAGCTTTTTTGCACCGTTCATGTTTAAGTGTGTGAGATCCGCCGTACTTTCAGATTGCCGTTATTATGCAATTTGAGCTGATAATCATATTCAAGCCAGCCGTTTCGATAAGATTATAGAGGTATTTCGCCCTTTACATCTTCCAGCGTACCGTTTCGGACGCGGCTGTAATATAATCCATAATCTTTCTCGTGAAGATCCAGACACACGGCGGATTTTTTCATTTGCCGCGGTTTCTTTCATAGACGCCACATAATCAGTATGTTCCGTTTATTGTGGCGGTGAGTATCCTCAGTTTCACCTCTGTTAAACCGGTAACATAAATCACCTCTGCCTTTTCCCTTTGCCTCATCAGCGTATTTTTCCAGATACTCGATATATTCCGCTTCACTCTGCTCATCTCGCATATTCGCAAATATAAGTGTTGTGCATAAACGATACAATAACGTAATCTCCCTTAAGCCGAGATTATCCTTTATATCCGACCAGTACTTATTATAAAAGCTTGACGCGGCCCTGTACCGCCTTGTTCCGCAATATACACATCATCATTCATGAAATCGCCGAGATGGTTACACCCTTGTGCCGCCCCAGGATACCACGAATCGCTGTAATCGCCGCAATGGAATCGCTTGCAATATAAACGTTAATTCTGTCATTTCTTAAAGACTTAACATTTTTTCAAAGGCACTGCTCAAGCATAAATTCCAGGCCATGATTTTACCGTAATGGTTTTTTCGCCAGCCGCTTAATCCTGGCTACACGTTTGCTGTTTGTGACGTTTTTCTTCATTAATCTTTGTCTGTATAAGCTTGCCGTTGTCATACCTTCCGCTACTATAAGAGCAACATTCTGCGGGTATCGGCAATCTTGACGTCAACGCCGGCTGTAAGAGTTCCTGCTTTGAATATATCGTTATCGCATACCCTCCGTTGCAGGTATATGCTATGTTATATCGCTTACCGAAGTAACTTCCGCCTCTGCCGCACGAACAGTATATTTTCTTGTGAACACACCGTCGGACGCCGCTATGAAATAAACAAAAGAAATTGATAGGGAATTACAGGGAAGTAAGAAAAACTATTAGAAGAAAGTAAAAAACAAAAAAGAAGATGCCGAACAACAATTAGCAGAAAGATTATATAAATTTGTTAAGGACTTTGATTTTTATAACTATGTTGATAATACAGAAATGTATCGTTCAGAAG
>VOFC01005052.1_pt1 | contig 42575 bp, 63 predicted proteins | sample 5384161 | NCBI WGS metagenome assembly VOFC01 (sample SAMN12384722, study PRJNA508395) | human gut metagenome | isolation source: healthy gut B | host: Homo sapiens
CGGCAAGATACCGCCTTGAAATTGAACGGAAAATGTCCGCGCAGCCGCGCTTTACGAAAGAAAAGGATTTTGTTCCCTCGGATACGGACAGATGGTAAACGATACTGAAGAAACAGGAGATTAAACGGAAACTTCAGATGGAAAAAATAGTATTTGATAACGGATTTACCGTTGCGCTCTCTCCGATGGAGGGGGGGTCAGGTCTGCTGCCGTCAGCTTTTTTATAGCCGCCGGAAACAGGTTTGAAACAGAAAAGCTTTGCGGCGTGTCGCATTTTATCGAGCATATGGTGTTTAAAGGCACTAAGACACGCACGACCGCAATGATAGCCGAGCAGTCGGACATAATGGGCGGACAGCTCAACGCATACACCTCAAAGGAATACACCTGCTTTTATTCACGGGCGCTGACCGAGCATGTGGGCAGGACGCTGCACCTGATTTCGGATATGATATGCGACCCACTGTTTAAAAGGAGCGATATCGAGACCGAAAAGGGCGTCATACTTGAGGAGATCGGCATGTATGAGGACTCGCCCGAGGAGCTTTGCGCCGACATGCTGACCGCGCTTTGCTACAAGGGTCAGCCGCTCGGATTCAATATTTTAGGGACGAGGGAGTCGGTCATGAACATGACCGGGAGGACCTTCGCGGATATATGGAAAAGACCTATGTGCCGGAGCGCATGGTCGTGTCGGTCTGCGGAGCTTATGACCGGCAAGAGGTGCTCGATATTTTAAAGTATTATTTCGGCGGAAAGCACAACACTATGTATCCTATTTCCTATGACACGGTAAAGTGCGCCGGAGGCTTTGCGCTGTGCAGAAAGGATGTCGAGCAGACGCAGATATCGGTCTGCTATAACGGACTTCCATTGTCGTCGCCGCTAAAGGTGCCGTGCTCGTTTTTCTCGACAATAGTCGGCGGCGCGTCGTCGTCACGAATCAACCGACGCATACGCGAGGAATTGGGGCTTGCCTATTCGGTATATTCGTTTTCATCGTCATACCTCGGTACCGGAATGTTCGGCATAAGCGGAGGGCTCGCGCACGAAAATCAGGAAAGGTTCATAAAGGAAGCGCTTTTATATACTCCACACGGCTGCCGACAGCATAACCGACAGCGAGATAGAAAGAACGAGGGAGCAGTTCAAGGCAGGGCTTGTTTTGTCGAACGAAAGCATGTCGTCGGTGGCGGCGTCGATGGGCAGACAGCTTTTTGCTTGAGGGAAAATACACCGACCTCGGCGGCATAATTTCCGAGATTGATGCAGTGACAGCAGAGTCGGTAAAAGAGGCGGCGGCGCTGGTGACCGACCGTGTGACCGTCGCAGTCTCGGTAGTCGGCGACGCAAAGGACGAGGATTTTTACGGTTCGCTTTTGTAAATGCTCAGTTGCCGCAGCAGACCCAAAACCGCAGGTCTTATGCGATAAATTTTAGTTTAGCGGTGTAAAACACAAAAGATTTAATTCTGCCCTTTTGAGTCCGTCAACATACTCGTCGCACCGGTAAGCCAAAATCTACCTATATAGCGGTATGAACATAAATCGCAGACAACACAAAGAGATGCAAATGAACCTATGGTTTTTGTTTGCATCTCTTTATTTGCTGAAATATACGCTTATCAAATCAGCCTATAATTCCGGATTGTTATTTATTGCGGTGCGGACAATGTTCAGAACATCGTCCATGCTTTTTATTTCACCGCATAGTCTTCTTAAGTTTGCCGCACCCGAAAGACCGCGCATATACCATGCCGCGTGCTTCCTTGCCTCCATCATTGCGACCTTTTCGCCTTTGTAGCGCACCATGCGGCTGACCTGATCGGTAAGGATAAGCATGCGCTTTTTGAGCGGCGGTTCGGGTATTACCGTGCCGTCCTTTAAATATGCGTTTATCTGTGAAAATATCCACGGCGCCCCCATTGCGCCCCTGCCTACCATGAGAAAGTCGCAGCCGGTGTCCAGCAGCATTTTTGCCGCCGCTTTGGGTGAGTCTACATCACCGTTGCCTATGACCGGTATTTTCACACTGCGCTTTACCTCTTTTATAATGTCGGTGTTTACGGGCGGTGCATACATCTGGGCTCTTGTTCTGCCGTGAACGGTTATCGCAGCGGCACCGGCCGATTCGACCAGCTGTGCCAACTGCGGCGCGTTTATCGAGTTGTCGTCCCATCCGGTACGCATCTTGACAGTGACCGGAACCTTTACCGCGTTTGCGACTGCGTCAACTATTCTTGCGGCAAGCTCCGGGTCCTTCATAAGCGCACTGCCGCCGCCCGATGAAACGGCAACCTTGGGCGCAGGACAGCCCATGTTTATATCTATGAAATCCGGACCGTAGCTTTCGGCAAGCTTTGCCGCCTCAGCCATTACTGCCGGATCACAGCCGAAAAGTTGTGACGCAAACGGTCTTTCGGTGACAGATACTTTTAAATAAAATTCCGACTTTTTATCTCCGAGGCTTATTCCTTGGCGCTTGCAAGTTCGCCGACCGTATATGCGGCACCCATTTCGCGGCATATTTCGCGCATGGCGCGGTCGGCAACCCCTGCCATCGGCGCCAGGGCAGCGTATCCTTTTATGTCTAAATTACCGATCTTCATTATTTCTCCATTCTGCCGCACACGGTATTGCGGCAAGCCGTTTTCGCGTTTATTTTAATTTACTTCATATCGTCCGTGATTTCAAGTGTGATTTTCAAAGGGACTTTTAAATTTTAGTTTATAGGTATAAGAAACCGAAAATCTAATTGTGCATTTGTAGGGAACGACCTATGTGTCGTTCCTTAAAAAGTCAATTGAGACCGCACGGAACGACCAATGTGTCGTTCCCTACAAAAAATTCAATTAGCCATTTGTTTTTTGTACACCTATAAACTAAAATTTAACCTCCGAAAACCAAGGCGGCGAAAATTTAACACGGAACGGTATCTTTTATGCTTAGATTTGATTGAAAACATATTGTGTATGTGCTAAGATGTTTAAAAAGGAGTGTGAATTTTATGTGGAACATTAATGAAAACACCATCAAGGTGACCGAATATGATGTCTTAGGGGAACTGCCCGATCCGTTTTTGTTTGATGACGGCGGCAGGGTCAGGACAAAAGAGGACTGGGAAAAACGCAGAGCGGAAATCTATAAAACAGCAGTCGAACTCCAATACGGCGAAATACCGCCGGAGCCGGAAGTGCTCAAGGTGGAGACCGCTTATGCCGGCGGCAAAGGAGGAGCCAATTCCTACAGAATAACCGCAGGCACCCGTGGTAAGACCCTTACATTTATGATGAAACTGTTTTTGCCCAAAACAGGCGATAAATTCCGGTCATCGTCAGCGGAGACATGTGCTTTAATTACTGCTTCAATGAGGAATACAGAGCGGCGATGCTCGATAACGGCATAGCCTTTGCTGTGTTTGACCGCACTTCGCTTGCAGATGATAAGCGGACCGATCCTACCCATACCGGACCTATATTTGATGTATATCCTGATCTTGATTTCGGCTCTGTGGCGGCTTGGGCGTGGGGCTATTCGCGATGTGTGGACGCTCTGCTTACAACCGGACTTATAGATGAAAACTGCATAGCATTTACCGGACATTCAAGAGGCGCTAAGACTGCCATGCTTGCGGGCGTACTTGATAAAAGGGCGGCTATAGTAAATCCGAACGAAACAAACGCCGGCTCATGCGCTTGCTACCGCATACATATGAAAGCCGAGTGCGAGGATGGAGTGGTAAGAAGAAGCGAGCAGCTTTCCGACCTTGCGGTCAATTACCCCGGCTGGATAGGAAGCGGTATGCAGGAGTATAAGGACAGAGAAAACGACCTGCCGTTCGACTGCCACTTTTTAAAGGCTCTTGTAGCGCCGAGGGTGCTGTTTGTGTCAGAGGCGGCAAGCGATTTGTGGGGCAATCCCATAGGCAGTTGGCAGACCTCGGTTGCAGCTAAAGAGGTCTATAAATTCCTTGGTGCCGAAGATAATATCTGCTGGTATTTCCGCAACGGCTTCCATTATCATAAACCGGAGGATATATTGCAGCTGGTCAATGTAATAAAGCATTTTCGCGGCGAGGAAGAGCTGAACGACAAATATTTCAAGCAGCCCTTCAAAGAACCCGAACTGATATTTGACTGGAAATGCCCCGAAAAATAAAACAAAGGATTGACAGGCGTCAAAAACGATTGTATAATAACAATCGATATATATTGAACGATATATTAATGCTTTAAAAAGAGGTATGACATTATGAAAAAGGCGAGAGGGATACTCTGGGGGTATAGTGCTCATAGCGGTTGGTGTTATCTACGGATTGCAGGTCTTAGGGGTCATAAGCGGTATTGTGCTGTTCGACGGCTGGTGGACACTGTTTATAATAGTTCCGTGTGCGATAGGGCTTATAACCGACAGGGACAAGACCGGAAGCATTATCGGTATATGCGTCGGCGTTATTCTGCTGCTGTGGCGACAGGACGTTATAGACACAGCCATGATATGGAAGCTGCTTGTACCTGCAATTGTTATAATAATAGGAATAAGAATACTTATCACTTCGATTTTCTCAAAAAAAAGTTTGCCGATATACCGATAGCGGCGGCAAACGTCAAGAACGGCAGCGGTACAGCTATTTTTTCAGGGTCAGACCTTAATTATTCCGGGAAGGTGTTCGGAGGAACTACGCTCACAGCGGTATTCGGAGGCGCCAAGTGTGATCTTCGCGGCGCAGTGATAGAAAAATGACTGCCGCATTGATGCCACGGCAATATTCGGCGGCATTGATATTTTGGTGCCGGACAATATAAATGTTGTTTTGAACACCGCCGCCTTTATGGGCGGAGCTGAGGACAAGACCGCAAGGCGGCAGATAGTGGGCGCCAAAACGCTGTATATAAACGCAGTCTGCGTTTTCGGCGGTATCGATGTAAAATAATTTGATTCTGAAAGGTAAAAGTTATGCTGAACATTGAACATCTTACGAAAACATACGGTGACAAAAAGGCGGTAGACGATCTGTCGCTGCACATTATGCCCGGCGAGATATACGGATTTATAGGTCACAACGGCGCGGGAAAGACAACGACGCTGAAATCGGTTGTCGGTATTCTTTCCTTTGACAAGGGAGAAATATATATAAACGGCAGGTCGATAAAGGCTGATCCGATAGCCTGCAAAAGGGACGTTGCCTATATCCCGGATAACCCCGACCTCTATGATTTCATGTCAGGCATAAAATACCTTAATTTTATAGCGGACATATTCGGCGTGGACGGGGATAAAAGACGTGAGCGTATCGAAAAGTATGCCGCCGATTTTGAACTGACGGCGGATCTTGCCCAGCCGATAGCCTCATATTCGCACGGAATGAAGCAAAAAAGCTCGCCATAATAGCCGCGTGGATACATGCACCGCGGCTTATAGTTATGGACGAACCGTTTGTAGGACTTGACCCTAAGGCGGCGCATATACTGAAGGGTATGATGCGCTCGGTCTGCGATGAGGGCGGCGCGATATTTTTCTCGACCCATGTGCTTGAGGTTGCAGAAAAGCTGTGCGACAAGGTCGCCATCATAAAGGGCGGAAGGCTGATCCGCTCCGGTACAATGGATGAGGTCAAGGGCGATGAATCGCTCGAAAGGGTGTTCCTTGAACTGGAGGGAGAACAATGATAAAGGTGCTGCTTAAAAAGCAGATGACCGAGATATTCCGTTCTTATGTGTATGACCAGAAGAAAAACAAGGCGCGTTCCAAGGCGGCTGTCGCGGCGTACATAGTGCTGTTTGTCGTTCTTATGGTGGGTATACTCGGCGGAATGTTCTTAATTTTGGCGAATGCCATATGCCGTCCGCTGGCTGAAGCCGGTGCCGGCTGGCTGTATTTTGCCATAATGTCGCTCATAGCGATAGCGCTCGGCGCGTTCGGCAGTGTGTTTAACACATATTCGGGACTGTACCTTGCAAAGGACAACGATCTTCTGCTTTCGATGCCGATACCGCCGTCAAAGATAATGGTGGCGCGTCTGCTCGGCGTCTATCTTATGGGGCTTATGTATTCCGGCATAGTGATGCTTCCGGCGATCATAGTTTATTTTATTACCGTGTCAGCGGCACCTATGGCGATAATAGGCGGCATTTTGCTCTGCTTCCTTATTTCGGTCTTTGTGCTGACGCTGTCGGCGGCACTCGGCTGGGTCGTGGCAAAGATAAGCCTGAAGCTCAAAAACAAGAGCTTTACGGCGGTGTTCGCATCACTCGTTTTTATGGGAGTTTATTATTTCGTTTATTTTAAGGCACAGACCGTTATAAGCGATCTCGTTGCCAATGCTGCAGCATACGGCGAAAAATCAAGGGCTCGGCATACCCTATATATATGCTGGGCAGCGCAGGCACGGGCGATATCTTTAGTCTGCTTGCCGTGACAGGCTTCGTGGCGGTGCTGTTCGCACTTATGTGGAAGCTGCTGTCCGCAAGCTTTATGAAGATAGCTACCACTACCCCGAAGGAGAAAAAGAAAAAGTACATATCAAAGGATATGAAGCGGTCGGGGATCGGTGCGGCGCTTTTAGGCAAGGAGCTTGCACGTTTTACCGGCAGTCCAAACTATATGCTTAACTGTGGACTCGGTATCCTGCTGCTGCCGGTGTTCGGCGTGTTTATGGCATTCAAGGGAGAGTCGACATTGTCGGTTTTCGCATACGCTTTGGGACTCGGCAGGGACGCGGCGCTGTTTTGCCTGTCGCGGTCGTGTGCTTCGTGTGCACAATGAACGATATGGCGGCACCGTCGGTCTCGCTCGAGGGCAGGACGCTCTGGCTGCTGCAGTCGCTTCCCGTGACTCCGTGGCAGGTGCTTAAAGCCAAGCTGTCGCTCCAGATAATACTTACCGGTGTGCCGGCTGTTATCTGTATGCTGTGCCTGCTTGTATCTGCCGGATTTTCGGCGGTGGAATTTTACTGTCGCTGCTTGTCGTTCTGCTGTGTATATGCTTTTGTCGCTTTCTTCGCTGTTTTGGGACTGAAATTGCCCAGTCTTAACTGGACAAGTGAGATAACGCCGGTAAAGCAGAGTGCGGCTGTGATTTTGCGCTGCTTATAGGATTTTTTGTTTGCGGCGCTTATGGGAGTGGGCGGTGTCCTGCTTATGATATTCTGCCATCTTGGCTTTGCGGCAACAACAGGTATTATCGCTGCTGCGGAAATTCTGCTGTCACTGCCTCTTTACCTGTGGATAAAAAAAGGCGGTTCAAAAGCGTTTGCCGGACTTTAAGCGATAAAAGAGGTGTAAGCTTTGGAAAATGTAATAGAGATTGAAGGACTTTGCAAGAGTTTCGGTGACATAAAGGCTGTACATGATCTCAGCTTTAAGGTCAAAAAGGGCGAGCTGTTTGCGTTTTTTGGGTGTTAACGGTGCCGGAAAATCAACCACTATAAATATTATCTGCGGACAGCTTAAAAAGACAGCGGGCATGTTTCAATATGCGGTACGGGGCTTGACAGCGATCCCGACAGGGTCAGGCGCAGTCTGGGAGTTGTGTTCCAAAGCTCGGTGCTTGACAAGGATCTGACCGTAAAGGAAAACCTTGAAAGCCGCGCCGCCCTTTACGGCATATACGGCAGGAAGTTTAAGGAGAGGTTCGACTATCTCTCAGAGCTTCTCAGGTTTGCCGACCTTAAAAAACAGAACGGTCGGTAAGCTGTCGGGCGGACAGAGACGGAGAATCGACATAGCCAGAGCGCTGCTGCACGACCCGTCGGTGCTCATCCTTGACGAACCGACGACGGGACTTGATCCGCAGACAAGAAGGCTGCTCTGGCAGGTAATAGACACACTGCGCCGCGAAAACGGCATGACCGTGTTTCTTACGACCCATTACATGGAGGAAGCAGCCGATGCGGATTATGTTGTCATTCTTGATCACGGTATGATCGCTGCCGAAGGCACACCTCTTGAGCTTAAAAACAAGTATACGGGCGATTTCATAACACTTTACGGTGTGGATGAGAGCAGCGTCAAGGCATTAAACCTTTCGTATACCGAAACAAGCGGAGCGTACAGGGTGTCCGTGGGAAGCACCGCCGAGGCGACAGAGCTTATTCTGTCGCACCAGGAGCTCTTTAGGGACTATGAAATAGTAAAGGGGAAAATGGACGATGTTTTCCTTGCCGTCACCGGCAGGGAGCTTAAAGGGGGCGCTGAAAATTGAGAACGCTTGCAGCCCTTGTAAAAGAAATGTCAAGCTGTATTTCAAGGACAAGGGAATGTTTATTTCTTCCCTTATTACACCTCTGATACTGCTTGTGCTCTACAGCACATTTTTAAAGAATATTTATGACGACTCATTTCGCGGTGCATTAAAAAGCGCCGGAGCAAGCATATCCGACAGCATTATAAACGGCTGCGTCGGCGGTCAGCTTGTGTCGTCGCTGCTTGCGGTAAGCTGCGTGACCGTTGCCTTCTGCTCCAACCTGCTTATGATACGCGATAAGGTCAGCGGTGCCAAAAGGGATCTTACCGTTGCACCGTTAAAGTCCGGTACCATGGCGCTCGGATATTATGTTGCGACCATTATGTCGTCGCTTATAATCTGCCTTGTTGCGGCAGGAGCCTGCTTTTTTTTACCTTGCGGCAACCGGCTGGTATATCACCGTGACCGATCTTTTGTTTATAATACTCGACATATTCCTGTTGGTGATGTTTGGCACGGCGCTGTCGTCATGCATAAACTTTCCGCTTTCGACCGACGGTCAGGCGTCGGCGGTGGGTACAATCGTAAGTTCGGGCTATGGCTTTATATGCGGTGCTTATATGCCGATATCCAATTTCGGTACGGGACTTAAAAACGTTATGTCTTTCCTGCCCGGAACATACGGTACATGCCTGCTGCGCAATCATTTCATGGGGGTGTTTTTGCCGAAATGTCTAAGGCAGGGTTCCCCGATGAGGTGGTCGATTCGATAAAGCAGAGCGTTGACTGCAGCCTTGAATTTTTCGGGAAAAGCGTCGGCATCGGCGCCATGTATATAATAATGACCGCCGCAATCGTGCTGCTTATAGGCATTTATGTGCTTATGAACATGCTGTCTGCAAAAAAGGAAAAAGTAAAAGGTATTATAGAGCAGCCATCCTTTTTGGACGGCTGTTTTGCTTCCCTAAAAATTCCAGTGCCGCCCCTGATTTCGGAATATCGATGTGATATACTTAGGCTGGCGAGAGGTAGTTTTGGTGAAAAAACGGGCAATGAGCATTCTGCTGACCTTGTGCATGGTGCTTTGCCTTGTGCCGGCAAGCGTGTTTGCCGACGGCTGCGGTAGAAGTATTACGGCGACGCTGCGGCAACAAAGGAGATAACAAAGGCAGGTACCATAATAGAAAAGCTGCCTGACGGCGAAGGCGAAAAGATTCCTCAAACTGGCGGCAGCAGCAATATTATGCTGTGGATAGCACTGTTTGTTATCAGCGGCGGCGTTATGTCAGTTACTATGATTATAAATAAACGTAAAAAACGTTCCATGAGATAACGGAAAAACGTGGCAGTCGTTTTGTTCGGCTGTCCTGTCTTTTTTGAAAATTTCACACAAGCAGCTCTTGAATTTAACAAATTTGTATGATATACTTTTGAAGAATAAACGGTTAGCATTGGCAGAGGGAGAGGGAAAATTTTACCGGCTTCAGCCGTTTGTTGTGTTGAAAACAGGTTTTTTGTTCAAGCCGCATGAGACGGCAAAACGGAGGTATTGTATCAATGAAACTAAAACATAAGATATTCACTTTTGTGCTTAGCATCTGCATGATTGTGACCTGCCTGCCAATGGCTGCTTTGGCAGATAACGTGCCGCAGGGGCGTTGGACGGAATATGCCGCAGACACATTTTCCGGCGGTAACGGTACTAAGGACGATCCCTATCAGATCGGCACGGCGGAGCAGCTTGCACTGCTTGTCAAGGATGTCAATGCAGGCAGCAAGACCCACACCGGTGAGTATTTCATTCTGACTGATGATATTGACCTTTCCGGTCATGTATGGACACCGCTGGGCTATGAGACCTACGCCTCGGGCGGCGGCTCGGCACAGTCGTTTCAGGGATATTTTGACGGCAACAACAAAAGATCACAGGCCTTTATGTTGACGAACGCGATGGCGACGAGCATGGCAAAAACCGCAATTCCGGTCTGTTCGGATGTGTCGGTGCCGTCGGTACCGAACCCGTTATTCAGAATCTTATAGTGGAAAATGCCACCGTGTTTACGGGCGACGGAAATCCCAATAATGAGGACGATAACTATGGTGCAGGTGTGCTTATAGGCAGTATTACCGTTATAGGCAACAATGTTGAATATGCATCAGTCAAAAACTGTACCGTGTCCGGTACGGTCAATTCCACCAAGAATGCCGGCGGTCTTGTGGGGGATGCAAGCTATACGCATTTTGAAAATTGCAGCGCTGATGTCAAGGTTGGCGGCTACAATACCAGCGGCGGCTTTGTGGGAAATGCTTTCGAATCGCAGCTTACCGACTGCACCGCGTCGGGCGACGTGACCAGTTACGGCTGGTGCACCGGCGGATTTGCAGGACTGCTCTTTTTATAACACAACCGTGGAGCACTGTGCGGCATTCGGCAATGTTGAAGCCGGTGACTGGAACCTCGGCGGCTTTGCGGGCTACACAGAAAACGCTGTCACCATTTCAAACAGTATTGCCATGGGTGATGTCAAGAGTAACGTGACCGGATGGGATCCCAAGACCGGCGGCTTTCTTGGCACCGCATGGGACAGCTCGGTAAGACTGGAAAAGTGCCATGCAGCAGGAAAAATCACGACCGAAATAACCGATACCGTGGGCGGTCTGATTGGCTTTGATGCCGGAAGCAGTATTATCGGCTGCTCATTTGACAATGAAAAGAACCCATCATTTTCCGGATTGGCCGGAGTGATTGCTCAGAGCACTGCCGGTGTTAAGGCAAGCATCTGTGCCGACTATTACGGCGGTCATGATATGGCTGCAAAGCCGGAGCAGAAGCCTACCTGTACCGAGGACGGACATGAGGCTGGCAACGAGTGCAGACGCTGCGGATATAAAGAGGGCTTTGGCGTCATCAAGGCTCCAGGTCACACCGGCGGCACCGCTACCTGTAAGGACAAGGCGATATGCGAGGTCTGTCATGAGGCTTACGGCGAGACCGACGCAAACAACCACGCCGATCTTAAGCACTTTGACGCCAAAGCGGTTACAAAGGACGCCGAGGGCAACATCGAATACTGGTACTGCGAGAATTGCGACAAGTATTTTGGCGATGCTGCGGCAACAAGGGAGATAACAAAGGCAGATACCATAATAGAAAAGCTGCCTGACGGCGAGGGTGAAAAGGTTCCTTCAACCGGCGACAACAGCAATATTATGCTGTGGATAGCACTGTTTGTTATCAGCGGCTGCGCCTTGACCGGTGCCGCTTTTATAAGCAGAAAGAAAAATCTTTTTAAATAAACCGCTTTTATAAAGACACAAGCGGCAGGTAAAGTACAACTTTACCTGCCGCTTACTTATTTATATTTATATTCATATTTACCGTTTAGTCCGAGCTGATAGGGCAAACAGAAACCGAAGCAGTGGGAGAACTATTTTTCTTTCTTCAGATGCTCCTTCAATACAATATTTATAAACTGCGAAAGCGAGCGATCGTCGTTTTCAGCCTCCGCCTTTATTTTTTCCAAACAACGCTGTCTATCGTTATACTGATTTTTTCCTTTAAGGGTCTCATAAACTCACCTCAAATATGATTATATACATTTGTGTGATTTTATATTGACAAATAGGATAAAGTAGGAAAAATAAGATAAATTGTATGCTGAAATATCAGTCACATTGCTGCCGGATAATTTATGAGATACGGGCAGATATAAATTACTGCTGTATTGAATTCATAAATTTATTAGGCAAAACTATCAAAAGCTATCAATAATTGCATTTATTTTCTTTGAAAAATCATATTATAATTAAATCAATAACACTGTTACTGAAAATTGAAGGCGGCATCGTGGCAGCCTGTTGCCGCCGGGGAGGAACTGCTGTTGAAATGTGATTTGTGCGGCGACACAAATATTGCGTGTAATACCGGTGCCGGGTACGACCCGAATGTCGGATTTTATAAACGCAAGATCGTTCTTGCAGCCGGAGATGGTGCTGTTATCGGTTTCGCCCGTCGGCTTGGTTTTTGCATGCTGTTTTGCGTTTGCCGGATTTCATTTCAGCATATCGGCAAACTGCCAAAGACCTCTGTCAAAATCCACACCGTATTTGTGGTCGGTACCGCCGGCTGCCGTACGCTTTATGCTGCCGACCGTAAGCTGTACCGCGATTTCGGCAGACTCTTTAAGAGTTCTGCCCGACAGCCGCGCAGCCGTAAGTAAGCGCTCGCGAAAACATCACCGGTACCGTGAAAGGTTCCGGGTATTCTGCTGTTGTTTATGTATTCGGTCTGACCGGCCTTTTGAGTCCGGCAGGCAACCGCCATTGTATTTTCGTCGCAGCTTATACCGGTCAGCACCACATCGCAGCCGCAAAGCGATTGGAGCGAGTCTACAAGCTCATCGGTAAAATCACTGCTGTGCGGACCGCTCACATACTCCCTCTCAAGAAGGAAAAGTGCCTCAGTGATATTAGGCACTATGATATCCGCCTTTTGACAAAGCGGAAGCATGGACCTTGCAAAGTCCATGTCGAAAAGCGAATACATCTTTCCGTTATCAGCCATTGCAGGATCAACAATGACCAGCGTGTCAGGCTGCCTGAAGCGATCAATAAAATCACAGACTATTTCTGCCTGCTTAGCTGATCCGAGATAGCCTGTGTATATGGCGTCAAAGTGCAGCCCAAGCTCATCCCAGTGGGATATAAAATGTTCCATGTCGTCGGTCAGATCGCGGCAGAATATGTTGCCCGGCACGGCGGTATGAGCCGAAAGTACGGCTGTCGGCAATACCGACACCTCTATTCCTGCCGCCGAAATCACCGGCAGAGCAACCGTAAGCGAGCATTTGCCGAAGCCCGAGATGTCGTGTACAGCCGCCACCCGTTTTTGTCTTTCCATTATTTTTGCGTCTCCGTTTGTTTGATAGAATTATTAAACAACGCATGCGTCAGTTTGTCAAGTACGGCCGGTTAAAAGATCTGAATAAACAAAAAAATAATACAAATAATAGCTTTACGAAAGGAATGATGATATGAAGGTATCAATAGACCGCGACGGCTGCATAGGCTGCGGACTTTGCACCGAGACATGCCCGGAGGTTTTTAAAATGGGAAGCGATGGTTTTGCCGAAGTGGCTGCGGAGCCGACGCCCGAAAAACGAAGCTGCCGTAAGGGAAGCTGCCGACGGCTGCCCTGTAAGCGTTATAAGTACGGAAGAATAGAGATAAAAGATTCATCCCACCGGTTTACCGGTGGGATGAAGTTTTCCGTAATACTGGTTTCAAAACAGCTGACCCGGGAGTTTCAGCTTCAGTTTCGGCGGAAATGTGGCTTCGAACCTTTCAAAGCCCTCGGGATTGCGTTCGGATACAAAATAGCCGTCCGGATCCTTGTATGTACCGGAAATGCCGTTCAAAAATCCTGGGACAAGCTCTTTTATAAGGAAATAATCTGCATCGGGATCGTCCTCATAGCGGACGCCCTTTGTTTTGGCAGGTACAAAGCCGGATTTGCCGTAAAACATAATATTGCCGGTGATTGCAAGTGCCCCTGCGCCCATTTCTCCTGCCTTTTCCATAGAATAGTCAAGCAGGCGCTTGCCGTAGCCCTGACGCTTGAAGGGCGGCGCAATTCCTATAGGTCCGAAGGTCATTATAGGCACGCGCCGTCCGTCATCACATTCTATCTCTGAGCGCACATAAATAACCTGACCGATCATCTCGCCGTATTTAGTACAGCAGCTCTGCGCTTGTTACCCGTAGGCGCCAGCCTTGCGGACAATCTCACGCTTCGCTGCCTGAAAATTTAAACGGCAGAAACTCTTCGATCTTAAACCGGATTTTTTTTGGCTTTAAGGCGTACGGTGTCCGACTCTTGTCAGCCTAAGCTTACTGACAAAAAGTACGGATTCGGCTATTGCCGGACCCGTACTTGATTTGAATTATAACTTTATATTACATAAAACAGTATGCAGAAAAAGTGAAGTATGCTTCCTGCAACAACAAAGAGATGAAATACTGAATGCATATATCTGTGCTTTTTGCCTGCTCCGTAAAGGACGGCGCCGACGGTGTATGCGACTCCGCCGGTCAGCAGAAGAACTATTCCCGGCATTGAGAGGGCTTCCATAGTGGCCTTTGCCGCCAGCACTATGCACCAGCCCATTCCTATATAGCATATCATTGAAAATTTCTGATAATTCTTAAGGTCTATGGCGGTAAGCGTGGTGGCGAGTGCGGCAAACCCCCACACGACGCCGAATATCACCCACGCCGCAACCTTATCGACACGCATTATTCCACAAAGAAGGATAGGCGTATATGTTCCGGCAATCAGAAAATATATCGTGCAGTGGTCTATGACCTGCATTACCTTTTTGCCCATTTCGCATCGCAGCCCGTGATAAACGCTTGACATAGTGTAAAAAGCATCACAAGGCTTGCACCGTATATTGAACTGCTGACAACGGCTATCGCGCAGCCCTTGAGTGCCGAAACGACCACGCAGAGCACCAGAGCCGCAACGCCGAGCGCTGCTCCTACGATGTGCGATACCATGTTGAATATTTCCTCTCCGCGTGTGTAACGCGGCAGTTTTCTGTCAGCTAATTTTGTCCTCGCGATCATTGTTTATTCTCCTTTTAAAACGCGCGGCCATTACCTGTTTTTGCCCTCAAAAAGAGCGCCAGGGTTCCGGGACCGGAATGTGAGCCTATAACCGGACCGGTCGGGTGACCATGTCTACACAGGTTCCGTACTTTTTCTTTTAATATTCTCTTTAACATTTCGACGTCTTCGCCGCAGTCACCGTTGCATATGAAAACGGGTCCCTCGCCCGGATGCTCGGCAAGCTCGCCGTACTTTTCAGCCAGCGCGTTTATGGCGGCTTTGCGTCCTCTGACCTTTGAGACATTGGTGAGTTTTCCGTTTATATCGGTATGCATTACCGGTTTTATGCCGAGTATTCCGCCGACAAATGCCGCGGTGGGGCTGACCCTGCCGCCGCGCTTTAAATATTTCAGGTCGTCAACGGTGAACCAGTGGCAGATGTGCGGTATTCTCTCCCTTACATAGTCGGCAGTCTGCTCCAGGGTCGCGCCGGATTCCTTTTTAAGGACTGCAAGATATAAAAGCAGACCGAAGCCGGTTGAAGCGCAAAGGCTGTCAATGGTGATTAATTTTCTGTCGGGATACTTTTCAGCCAGCTCTCCTGCAGCCATTGCACCCGAATTATATGTTGTGCTCAGTCCGCTTGAAAAGCCTATATATAAAATGTCATTTCCTTTTGAGCTCCTCTTCAAACAGGTCCTTGAAGGTTGCCATATTTGCAGCCGCCGTTCTGGCAACGTGACCGGCACGCATTTTTTCATAGAACTCGTGCGGATCTATGTCGCTGTCCTTCATTTCTATTCCGTCATCTTCAAAATGTAATGTAAGGCATGCATACTTAACGCCCCACCTTTCAAGTGTTGCAGGACTTATGTCACACGCCGAGTCCGCAAATATTACAAATTCATTCATTTGGATCAGGTTCCTTTCGACTGTTGATTTGCTGAATTCATATTACTACAGGTGAATGTATTTGTCACTGAACTGTTGAACAATGTCTCTATACCCTTGCTCTACAGGGCGGTAGAGCGGTTCTTCGACAATTCTACCGCCGGTAGAGTCCCAAAAAACGGGCTTGAAATCAAGAAAAAGTTGTGCTATAATACTTCTGTATTAATCGCCATACTGCTGCTAAAGCGTCGGCACAAACAGGCTGCAAATTTCCGTTAGCGGTGGGTGAAGATTTACCCGGCGTGTTCCTCGTTTGTATTTTATTGTAATAAAAAGCGACGGGGGCGCCGTCTTGTATATTATGATCAGCGTGATATTTCATGCTGATTCACCGGAGGTGAGACCTGTGTCAGACATGAAAATGACCGTTGCCGGCAATATTTCCGACCTGCGCCGCAAAAGCGGACTTACACAGGCCGAACTTGCCGAGAAGCTGAATTATTCCGACAAAGCCGTCTCGAAATGGGAACGCGGCGAGTCCATACCCGATGTTACGGTTCTGAAAAGCATAGCCGATCTTTTCGGCGTTACGGTTGACTATCTTCTTGCGGAGGAACATGACGATCCGGAGCTGGCAAAGAAGCGGACAAATAAAAGAAAGTTCCGCAATCACGCGCTCATTACCGGAATAAGCATACTGCTTGTGTGGTTTGTTGCAACCTTTATATTTATAAATGTAAATTTTGCCGGGCTCGGCAAAAACGGCGGCTGGCTGGTGTTTGTCTGCTCCGTGCCTGTGTCAATGATTGTGTGGTTGGTTTTCAATTCGATCTGGTTCAACAGGCGCCGTAATTTTTTATAATTTCCTGCCTTATGTGGTCGCTGCTTGCTACCGTTTTTTCTTTTTTTTCATTGCGTTCGGCACAAATATATGGCCGCTCTTTTTTTATCGGAATTCCGGCACAGATCATCATAATTATGTGGTCGGGTATAAAAAATCAAGCGCAAGTAGACGCCGGCTTTTATTACTCAAGGATATTTTGATGTGTTTTCGAAAAAATTATGCCGAAATATTAAAAAAGCACTTGAAAATACAAAAGAATGATGCTAAACTATTGATTGTTGTGGGGTCATCCCTTACGCACAATCATATGGGGGCGTAGCTCAGCTGGGAGAGCGTACGGTTCGCATCCGTAAGGTCGAGAGTTCGATCCTCTTCGTCTCCACCAGGAAAAAAGCACTTGACATGAGTCAAGTGCTTTTTTTCGTTTTACGGGGCATCCCCTGTGCTTGCCCAAGATCAGCACCGCATCCAGACCGCAATGATCAAGCGCTTTGCAGGCATATTTCCACTGACAATGATCATGCAAGTTTTGGCTCAGTGGTGCAATTAACATATTGACGGATGTAAAGCAGGGGCACGACCCCGGCTTTTTTATTGTTCGTTTGCTTACACCTATAAATTTTAGTTTATAGGTGAATGGTATTCGTATAATTAATTGATAGACGTAGGGGAACGACCTATGTGACGTTCCTTAAAACCTAATGAAACCGCGCGGAACGACACATAGGTCGTTCCTACAAATGCACAATTAGATTTTCGGTTTCTTACGCAGATAAACTAAAATTTACAACACAATGGCGACATAAAAAACGTCAGGAGCGGAGCCCCTGCCCTTAAGTCCGTCAGCTTAATTATGCGGATACTTTTCACCGCAAAACTGAAATTTCGATGCCGGATCGATGAAATTTACATTTTTTGTCTTTGCATAAACAATTGCCATGAGAGAAAAATATTGAAAAACAACGTGAAAGGAAAATGCTAAATGCAGGCAAAACAAAAAAACAGTTTCAATATTTTAACGGCACTTGTGCTGTCGGCTATGCTGGCGCTTATCGCCGCCGGATGCAAGTCGGGTCAGACCTCGTCAATGTCGTCGTCGGCAGGCTCAAACACCACCGCTTCGGTCACCTACAAGGACGGAGAATACAAAGCTGCCGCCGCGAATTTTGACGACAGCGGTTATAAAGCAACCGTAAGGGTCACCGTCAAAGACGGCGTTGTCGAATCGGTCGACTGTGACGCCGAGATCAAGGACGGCGGAACCAAAAAAGCGCTGTCCGAAAGCGGAAAATACGGCATGAAGGCAGGCGGCGCACAGCATGAATGGCACGAGGAAATAGCGCTTTTTGAAAAATGGGTCGCTGAAAACGGCGTGGACAAGGTCAGCACCGACAAAAGCGGCAAAACCGATGCCATTACCGGCTGCACAATATCGGTCGGCGACTATGTCGACCTTATAAACGAAGCACTTGACAAGGCTAAAAAGTGATCACTTGAGTGCGATCATCGGCAGTGTGCCGGTAGTGTCGACGGTAAGCCCGTCGGTCACGCTGTACTCACCGTTTCTGTTTATAAACACCGCTTCGGCGCCGTAGCTTTTCAGCAGCTCGGCGCTTTTTTCTGCCCCTAAAACAAGGCATGCGGTCGAGAGCCCGTCAGCGATGCATGACGAGTCGCAGATGACCGTGACCGATGCCACGTCGCTTTCGGACGGCTTGCCGGTTGCCGGGTCTATTATATGATGATATATTTTGCCGTCGTACTCGAAGTACCGTTCGTATATTCCCCGACGTCACGGCTGTTTTGTCTGAGAGGGCAAGCGTAAGCATAGCCTCACCCTGACCGGCAAACGGTTTCTGAATACCGACGGTATAAGGCTTTCCGCTTTTTTCTCCCAGCACAACAACGTTTCCGCCGAGATTTATCACAGCGCTTTTGACGCCCTCCGACCTGAGGTATTCAGCCACCTTATCGGCAATATATCCCTTGGCAATTCCGCCGAGGTCTATCGATGCATCGTTTTTCAGCGTAACCTCATTGCCGTTTACCGAAACGTTTTCAAAGCCGACCGCTTTCAGAGCGTCTTTTACCGATGCGTCGTCCGGCGGTGCCGCGCTGTGCTGTACGTCCCAGAGCAGTGACAAAGGCAGGACGGTTATATCGAAGGCGCCGCCGCTTCTGAGGCTGATCTCAAGTCCTTTATTTATCAGTCCGGCTGTATCGGGTGATACCGCCGTCGCCGCTCCGCCCGATTTGTTTATGTTTGAAATGTCACTGGAAGGCACCGTGCGGCTGAAAAGTTTTTCATAGCTTTCGCATAGCCCGATTGCGCCCTCTAAGATTTCCTCACTGCCGCCGTATAGGGTCACCGTCACAACAGTGGTCATCATGATCTTGGTTGTGCTGTACTTTTTTTGCTTTGCCTTGCATGATGAGATAAATACCGCCGGCAGAACGGCGGCAAGCAACAGGCTGATAACTTTTTTCAAATGAGATCACCTCCTACATATTATTGACTGTCCGATACAATAATTAAACAACATAAAACCTTTTCAGTCAACATGAATTTGTGCTGTTAATCGGCAAATTTATGTGGTATACTCTACATTAAAGAGGGGCGACCGGCGCATGATAAAAAAAGGCGATATAATATTGGCTGCCGCCGTAGTGTCAGCCGCGGTGCTTCTGTTCTTTTGCTTTTTTCGCGGCAGAAAAACCGGCGGACGGGCGGTGGTATACGAAAACGGCGATGTTTTGGGCGAATACTCACTTTTTGAAAACGCCGAGTTCTCTGTAAAAACCATGTACGGCAGCAATACAATCAAAATAGAGGGCGGCGGCGTCACCGTGACCGATGCCGACTGTCCCGACGGGTACTGCGTATCGCATGTAAAAATATCGAACGAGGGCGAAACTATAGTCTGCCTTCCGCACAGGCTGGTGATAAAAATTGAAGAATAACGGTGCTGCCTACCGCCTTTCATATTACGGCATGATGCTGGGAGCCGCCATGATATGCGGATACATCGAGACGCTTGTTCCGATAAATATAGGGCTGCCAGGCATAAAGCTGGGGCTTGCAAATATTGTTGCAATGTATCTTGTGGAAAAGGGAAAACCGCTGCCTGCGTTATTGATAAACACCGGCAGAATAATCCTCTGCGGAATTCTTTTTTCGGGTGTGTTCAGCATGTTTTATTCCCTTTGCGGCGGCACACTCGCAGTCGTTATGATGATTGCAGCTTCAAAATGCGGAGTGTTTTCATCGGTAGGGGTCGGAATATCAGGCGCCGTAGCGCACAATATCGGGCAGATATTGGCGGCGTCGCTTGTGGTGGGACCGGCGGTATTCGCGCTGCTTCCGCCGCTTATGGCAGTAGGTGTGCTGACAGGCACACTGACCGGGCTGCTGGTTGCAATCTTAAAAAACGCAGGAGTTTATAGGTGAATAGCGTTCTTATAATTAATTGACAGACGTAGGGAACGAGCCCTATGTGTCGTTCCGTGCGGTTTTATTGATTTTTGAGGAACGACACATAGGTCGTTCCCTACAAAAAATTCAATTAGCCATTTGTTTTTTGTACACCTATAAACTAAAAATTTATCATTATATAAATAGGAATAAAAATGCGGCAGGAGCACCGTTTTACGATACGCCGATTGTTTTTGAATTTCTCCGGAACGGACCCGGCTTATAAATTATCGGTTTTAAATATTGCCATCTGCATTGCATCCGTAAATTCATGCTTATCCTCGACGTTAAACCGGTATTAATTCTTACATATTTGTAAATTTTACCTGCATTTTTCAAAAAGGGCTTGACATATTTATTTTGGCGTTATATAATTTTATACTGCTTAATCATGGGGACATGTGCTCCTAATGCATGTATTTATAATGTATATGCAGGCGCTGCTCCCGTGCTTTTGGATGAAAACGCAAGCAGGATCGCATACGGCGGAAGTTATCTGTGCGCAGAGTGCGGATGGCGGTTGTCGTTGGATACTCCGGAAGTTTTTCCAAAACCCTGAGCCGCATAATTTACGGCTCACAAACGCCTAAAACGGCAGGCGGAAATTATTACAAAGGAGTGATCAAAGCCAATGGCTCAGACGGTCAATGTCAAACCCGTTAAATACGGAAAAAACGAAAGAATGACCTTCTCCAAGATCAATGAAGTCATCGACATGCCAAACCTCATCGAGATCCAGAAGGACTCGTATGAGTGGTTCCTCAATGAGGGACTGCGTGAAGTGTTCGAAGATATGTCGTCGATAACCGACTATACAGGTAATCTTGTTCTCGATTTTATCGACTACCGTCTTGACGACAAGCCGAAATACACTGTCACCGAGCGTAAGGGAAAGAGATGCGACATATGCGGCTCCCCTCAAGGTCCTTGCAAGACTGCAGAACGTTGAGACCGGAGAAATCAAAGGAAAACGAAGTTTTCATGGGCGATTTTCCGCTCATGACCGAGTCCGGCACCTTTGTTATAAACGGTGCCGAGCGCGTCGTCGTATCACAGCTCGTCCGTTCACCGGGAGTTTACTTCGACTGCGTATATGATAAATCGGGCAAGCAGCTTTTCAGCTCAACCGTTATACCTAACCGCGGCGCATGGCTCGAGTACGAGACTGCACCGGACGGTTCGCTTTATGTCCGTATAGACAAAAACCGCAAGCTGCCGATAAGCACCTTTGTGCGTGCCCTCGGCAAAGCCACCAATTTCGAAATAAATGAGCTGCTCGGCGAGGACGAGAGAATGTCCGCGACCTTTGAGAAGGACACATCGGTCGATATCGACAGCGCACTTATAGAGGTATATAAAAAGCTCCGTCCGGGCGAGCCGGCGACCGTTGAGGGCGCACAGACCCACTTAGAGCAGCTTTTCTTTGACGACCGCCGCTATGATCTTTCAAGGGTCGGACGTTTTAAATACAACAAAAAGCTGGCGCTTGCCGCCCGTGTTGCAGGCAAGACGCTTTCGCGCCCCGTAGCCGATCCCATGACCGGCGAGATAATTGCCGAAAAGGGAGAGACTCTCTCAAAAAGAAAAGGCGCGTGAGCTTCAGAAGAAGGGCGTCAGCGAGGTATACCTTGATGTTCTCGAAAACGAGGGCGACAGGGTAGAGGTCAAGGTTCTTACCAACGGCATGGTCGATATAAAGGACTTTATCGACTTCGATATAAGCGAGTTTGATATAAAAAGAAAACGTTGTTTTTGGAGTCCTTAAGGACATTCTGGAAAACAACGAGGGCGAGGAAGCCATAAAGCAGGCTATCGAGGATAACCTGACCGCGCTCTGCCCGAAGCATATCACGATAGACGATATTTTTGCGTCGATCAACTATTTCCTCGGACTTCCGCACGGAATAGGCACGACCGATGATATCGACCATCTCGGCAACCGCCGCGTACGCTGCGTAGGCGAACTGCTGCAGAACCAGTTCCGCATCGGTTTCTCGAGAATGGAAAGAGTCATCCGCGAAAAGATGACCCTGCAGGCTCAGGATATGGATGTTATCACGCCGCAGACGCTGGTCAACATCCGTCCGGTCGTTGCTGCCATAAAGGAATTTTTCGGATCGTCTCCGCTGTCACAGTTCATGGATCAGACCAACCCTCTGTCCGAGCTTACGCACAAGCGCCGTCTTTCGGCTCTCGGTCCGGGCGGTCTTTCGCGTGACCGTGCAGGATTTGAGGTTCGTGACGTTCACTACAGCCATTACGGACGCATGTGCCCGATAGAGACCCCGGAAGGCCCGAATATAGGACTTATATCATATCTTGCGACCTTTGCAAAGATAAATGAGTACGGATTTATAGAAGCTCCGTTCCGCAAGGTCGATAAATCGACCGGTAAAGTTCTCGACGAGGTTGTCTACATGACGGCTGACGAAGAGGACGAGTTTGTTGTAGCGCAGGCAAATGAGCCGCTCGACGAGAACGGACATTTTGTAAGAGAGCGCGTAAATGCGCGCTGCCGCGACCAGTTCCTTGAGGTCAAGGGCGAGGATGTCGACTTTATGGATGTTTCCCCGAAGATGGTCGTTTCGGTCGCAACCGCTATGATACCATTCCTTGAGAACGACGATACCAACCGAGCCCTCATGGGATCAAACATGCAGAAACAGGCGGTTCCGCTGCTCCGCACCGAAAATCCGATAGTCGGCACCGGTATGGAATACAAGGCTGCCGTTGACTCCGGCGTTGTTGTGCTCGCCAAGCGCGCAGGCACTGTCGCCGCCGTCAGCGCAGACAGAATCAAGATAAAGGTCAGCGCTTCCGAAATGGATGAGTATGAACTCATAAAGTTCCTGCGCTCCAACCACGGAACCTGTATCAATCAGAAGCCTATAGTCTCGGTCGGACAGAAGGTCGAAAAGGGCGAGGTTATTGCCGATGGTCCTGCGACCTGCAACGGTGAGGTCAGCCTTGGTAAGAACGCCCTAATCGGCTTTATGACCTGGGAAGGCTATAACTATGAGGACGCCGTCCTTATCAACCAGAAGCTGGTCAGAGAGGATATGTACACCTCTATCCATATAGAGGAGTACGATATTGAAGCGCGTGACACCAAGCTCGGAGCGGAGGAGATCACCCGTGACATTCCGAACGTCGGCGAGGATGCGCTGAAAGACCTTGACGAGCGCGGAATAATCCGCATAGGTGCGGAGGTCCGTGCCGGAGATATACTTGTTGGTAAAGGTAACGCCCAAGGGCGAGACCGAGCTTACCGCAGAGGAGCGCCTGCTCCGCGCAATATTCGGCGAAAAGGCAAGAGAGGTCAAGGACACGTCGCTCCGTGTTCCGCACGGCGAGTACGGCACCATAGTCGATGTCAAGGTGTTCGACCGCTCCAACTGCTCTGAACTCAACCCCGGTGTAAACCTCGTTGTCCGCTGCTATATCGCCCAGAAGCGTAAGATCTCGGTCGGCGATAAAATGGCTGGACGCCACGGTAACAAAGGGTGTTGTATCACGCATACTTCCGAGCGAGGATATGCCGTTCTTACCGGACGGTACTCCGCTTGATATAGTTCTTAATCCGCTCGGCGTTCCTTCCCGTATGAACATCGGACAGGTACTTGAGGTTCATCTCGGCTATGCCGCAAAGGCACTCGGATGGAAGGTCTGCACGCCGGTATTCGACGGTGCGCATGAGGCTGATATCCGTGCAATGCTCAAAGGAAGCCGGGATGGATGAGGACGGTAAGGTACAGCTTTATGACGGACGTACCGGCGAGCCGTTTGACAACCTTGTAACGGTAGGCTATATGTACTACCTTAAGCTGCATCACCTCGTTGACGATAAGATACATGCACGTTCAACCGGTCCTTACTCAATGGTCACCCAGCAGCCGCTCGGCGGTAAAGCCCAGTTCGGCGGACAGCGCTTTGGTGAAATGGAAGTCTGGGCGCTTGAGGCTTACGGCGCGGCTTACACGCTTCAGGAAATACTGACCATCAAGTCGGACGATGTTGTGGGACGCGTTAAGACCTACGAATCGATCGTTAAAGGTCAGAACATTCCGAAGCCGGGCGTTCCCGAGTCGTTCAAGGTCCTTATCAAGGAGCTGCAGTCACTCGGTCTTGACGTCAAGGTTCTTGATTCTCAGAATGAGGAGATCGATCTCAAGCAGAACTTCGACGATGATGACGAGTTCGGCTTTGCAAGACCCGTTGCCGATGAGCCTGATTTCAACGCTCCGGCGGTAGAGAACGGCGATCTTGACGGCTACAGCCTTGAGGACGAGAACGGAGACGCCATTGTCGACGATACGGATGACGAGTCGGATATCATGATAGACGACCAAAACGATAATGACTGAAAAGGAGAACACAGCAGATGGAAAGTATCGATTTTGAATCAATAAAGATTGGTCTCGCTTCTCCTGAACAAATAAGAAGCTGGTCTTACGGCGAAGTCAAAAAGCCCGAGACCATAAACTACAGAACGCTCAAACCCGAACGCGACGGCTTGTACTGCGAAAGAATTTTCGGACCGCAGAAGGACTGGGAGTGCCACTGCGGAAAGTACAAGCGCATACGTTACAAAGGGCAAGATATGCGACCGCTGCGGAGTTGAGGTCACCCGTTCAAAGGTCAGACGTGAGAGAATGGGCTCTATCGAGCTTGCCGCGCCGGTGTCGCACATCTGGTATTACAAGACCATTCCGTCAAGAATGGGTCTTGTTCTCGATGTTTCTCCGCGCCTTTTAGAGCAGGTGCTCTATTTCTCACAGTATATCGTTACCGATCCGGGCAGCACTCCGCTGCAGAAAAAGCAGCTCCTTAACGAGCAGCAGTACAACGATATGCGCGAGAAGTACGAGGACGACTTCGAGGCAGGAATGGGCGCAGAGGCTATCAAAAAGCTGCTCTGCGAGATAGATGTCGAAAAGACCTGCGAAGAGCTCAACGAGGAGCTTGAGGACGCGACCGGACAGAAAAGGGTAAGACTTTTAAAGCGCCTTGAGGTCATGGAAGCGTTCAGACAGTCGGGCAACCGTCCTGAATGGATGATACTTGATGTTATTCCGGTAATTCCGCCTGATCTTCGCCCGATGGTACAGCTCGACGGCGGACGTTTCGCGACCTCCGACCTTAACGACCTTTACCGTCGTGTTATAAACCGTAACAATCGTCTGAAAAGACTTCTTGAGCTCGGCGCGCCCGATATAATCGTGCGTAATGAGAAAAGAATGCTGCAGGAGGCTGTCGATGCACTTATCGACAACGGCCGCCGCGGCAAGGCTGTTACGGGCGCTAATAACCGTGCGCTCAAATCGCTCTCCGATATGCTTAAAGGTAAGCAGGGACGTTTCAGACAGAACCTTCTGGGCAAGCGTGTCGACTATTCCGGCCGTTCGGTCATAGTCGTCGGCCCCGAACTCAAGATATATCAGTGCGGCCTGCCCAAGGAAATGGCTTTGGAGCTGTTCAAGCCCTTCATAATGAAAGACTGGCTGAGACCGGCGTCGTTTCCAACGTCAAGACTGCGCGTAAAATGGTTGATCGTGCAGGCACTGAGGTGTGGGACGCACTTGAAATGGTCATAAAGGATCATCCCGTGCTCCTCAATCGCGCTCCCACACTTCACAGACTCGGTATCCAGGCTTTCGAGCCGGTACTGGTCGAGGACGCGCGTTGAAGCTGCATCCGCTTGCCTGTACCGCTTATAACGCCGACTTCGACGGAGACCAGATGGCTGTTCACGTTCCGCTGTCGGCTGAGGCTCAGGCTGAGGCAAGGTTTTTGATGCTTGCCGCAAACAACCTGCTCAAGCCGTCAGACGGCAAGCCGGTCACCGTTCCTACACAGGATATGGTTCTCGGCTCATACTATCTTACTATAGTTAAGCCTGAGGAGCCGGGCGCCAACAAGGTATTCCGTGACAAGGACGAAGCCATTATGGCTTACAGCGACGGCGTTGTGGGACTCCACGCTCCGATCCGCGTCCGCATGGAAAAGGACGGCGAAAGCGGTCTCACATGGTGTACTGTCGGCTTTATAATATTCAACGAATCAATACCGCAGGATCTCGGCTTTGCCGATCGCTCAAAGCCTGAAAACAAGTTCAGACTTGAGGTCTGTTATGCACCCTAAGGATCCGTCCACCCTTGAAATAAAGAGCGGTGACGAGATAGTCAACTTCAAGGTCGGCAAAAAGCAGCTTGGTCAGATAATCGACCGCTGCATAAGACACTACGGCACATCTGAAACCGCAATAGTACTTGACAAGATCAAGGCTACGGGCTTCAAGTATTCGACCAAGGGCGCTATCACGGTCGCTGTTTCGGATGCTATAATCCCACCGCAGAAGAAAGGAGATTATCGCTGCCGCCGAGGCAAAGATCGACGATGTCAAAAAAGATCTACCGCAGAGGCTTCCTTACAAACAACAGAGCGCCTTTCGATGGTTATAAAGATCTGGAACGACGCTACCGATCAGATAGCCGACGCGCTTAAGGGTAACCTTGATGAATTCAACCCGATATTCATGATGGCTGATTCCGGAGCCCGTGGATCGATGAGCCAGATCAAACAGCTCGCCGGTATGCGCGGACTTATATCAAACACATCAGGTGCGGTCATAGAAATACCTATCCGTGCCAACTATCGTGAGGGACTGAACGTACTCGAATACTTCATATCCTCCCGTGGTGCAAGAAAGGGACTTGCCGATACCGCTCTGCGTACCGCCGACTCCGGTTACCTCACAAGACGTCTTGTTGACGTTTCGCAGGATGTCATAATCCGCGAGGACGACTGCGGTACCACCGAGGGTCTTACCGTCAGCGCCATCATGGAGGGCAATCAGGTCATTGAAAAGCTTGACGACCGTCTTGTGGGCAGATATCTGCTTGATAACTTTGTCGACGAAACGACCGGCGAGGTCATAGTTGACAACGAGCACATGATGACCGAGGACGATGTTGAAAAGATAATGGCTACCGAGCCTAAGAGTGTTACAATACGTTCGATACTCTGCTGCCGCTCAAAGCACGGTGTCTGCAAGAAGTGTTACGGATCAAACCTTGCAACCGGTCTGCCCGTTACGGTAGGCGAGGCTGTCGGTATCATAGCCGCTCAGTCTATAGGAGAGCCTGGTACACAGCTCACCATGAGAACCTTCCATACCGGCGGTATAGCCAGTACCGAAGATATAACACAGGGTCTTCCCCGTGTTGAGGAACTGTTCGAGGCAAGACGTCCGAAGCACAGTGCCATCATATCCGAGATATCGGGTAAGGTCACCGTTACCGAGGACAAAAGAGCCCCGTGGTAATTGTTCTTGACGAGGAAAGTGTCGAGGAGCGCAAGTACGGTATACCGTTCGGCTACCGCATCTGTGTTGCAAGCGGCGATCATATAGAAAAGGGTCAGCAGATAACCGAAGGCTCAATAGCACCTGCCGATATCCTTGAGGTCAGCGGACCCGGAGGCGGTCGAGACCTATATAATCAAGGAAATACAGAACGCCTACCGTTCACAGGGTGTTGAGATCAACGATAAGCACATCGAGGTCATAATCCGCCAGATGATGCGTAAGTTCAAGATCGTTGATGCCGGAAGCACCGACTTCATCCCCAACTCAATGGTCGACCGCGGTGAGGTCTACGAGGCGAACGACGCTATAGAGGCGCGCATCGCCGAGGGCGAGGAGGGACTGTCGCTCGCGACCTATGAGCCGACTCTGCTCGGTATCACAAAGGCTTCGCTTGCTACCGAATCATTCCTCTCCGCTGCTTCGTTCCAGGAGACCACAAGGGTTCTGACCGATGCCGCCATAAAGGGTAAGGTCGATCCGCTGTTCGGTCTTAAGGAAAATGTCATCATCGGTAAGCTCGTACCTGCCGGAACCGGCATGAAGTGCTACCCACCGAGGATGAGTATGCCGAGGAAACGGAAAGCACCGAGGCACCTGCCGCTCCTTCGGACAATGTAATGCCGATTGACGGCGTTGCTGCCCCCCGACCTTGCATAAATATTTGCGTTTTTCATTAAAATGCTTGACAAACCGTACACATTGGTGATAAAATCATTCCATGTGTGGGAGTTTTGTCCGCACGATATGCTTAATATATTACGCAGGCGGATAATTTCCGCCTGCGTCGTAACAGCATTTTTAATTTGAGGAGGTGTAATATGCCAACCTTTAACCAGTTAGTCCGTTCGGGTCGTGAGACCATCGAGAAGAAGGCTAAGGCTCCGGCTCTTTTAAAGGGTTATAACTCTATGAAACGCCAGCAGACCGATAACGATTCTCCGCAGAAGAGAGAGGCGTTTGTACCGCTGTCAAGACCTCGACTCCTAAGAAGCCGAACTCTGCTCTTCGTAAGATTGCGAGAGTACGTCTTTCAAACGGTATTGAAGTTTCAGCCTATATTCCCGGTATCGGACACAACCTGCAGGAGCACAGCGTCGTTCTCATTCGTGGAGGACGTGTTAAGGATCTCCCCGGTGTGCGTTACCATATCGTGAGCGGAACCCTTGATGCGCAGGGCGTTGCCAACAGAATGCAGGCCCGTTCGAAGTACGGCGCAAAGCGCCCGAAGGCAAGCGCGAAATAATATTGCCTGAAATTCAAGACGAATCTTATGTCGCATTTTAGCGCGGCGTTTATATATATTTACGCCTCGCTTGGAACTAACGGGATTTGTCACTCGAGTACCTATGATATCATTATGTGAAGGAGGGAAGTTAAAGTGCCAAGAAGAGGCTTTATCGCAAAACGTGATGTATTGCCCGATCCGCTTTACAATTCCAAAATCGTAACCCGTCTTATCAACAATATAATGCTTGACGGTAAAAAGGGTGTTGCTCAGAAGATCGTTTACGGAGCGTTCGACATCATCTCCGAAAAGACCGGCAAGGAAGCTATCGAAGTTTTCGAGCAGGCTATGGAGAATGTTATGCCGCAGCTCGAAGTTAAGGCGGTCCGTAAGGGCGGCGCCACCTATCAGGTCCCGTTTGAGGTCAGACCTGAAAGAAAGCAGACCTTAGGACTGCGCTGGCTCACAACCTATGCCCGCTCACGTTCGGAGGCAACAATGAAAGAGCGTCTCGCAGCCGAGATACTTGACGCAGTCAACGGCATCGGCGGAGCCGCTAAAAGCGCGATGATACCCACAAGATGGCAGAAGCCAACAAGGCTTTCGCCCATTACAGATGGTGATCTCTGCTGTTTGATTATTTACTCTCTCTTTTATAAGGGAGAATGTGGAGGAAAATATGCCAAGAAAAGTATCTCTTGAAATGACAAGAAATATTGGTATCATGGCGCATATAGACGCAGGTAAGACTACCACTACGGAGCGTATACTGTTCTATACCGGTATTAACCGTAAGATGGGCGAAACTCATGACGGCGCGTCAACTATGGACTGGATGGAACAGGAGCAGGAAAGAGGTATAACAATCACCTCCGCCGCTACCACCTGCTTCTGGAAAGGTCATCGTATCAATATCATCGACACCCCCGGACACGTTGACTTTACCGTTGAAGTTCAGCGCTCACTGCGCGTGCTTGACGGTTCTGTTACCGTTCTTTGTGCAAAGGGCGGCGTAGAACCGCAGACCGAAACTGTTTGGAGACAGGCCGACAAGTATCATGTTCCCCGTATGGTATACGTGAACAAAATGGATATCATGGGTGCTGATTTCTACAATGTTCTCAAGATGGTCAAGGAGAGATTCCAGTGCAATGCTGTTCCGATTCAGCTGCCGATAGGCTCTGAGGACACATTTGTCGGAATCGTTGACCTTATAAACAATGACGCAGAGGTCTATTATGACGACCTCGGTAAGGATGTCCGCCGTGAAGAAATTCCGGAGGACATGAAGGAGCTTGCAGCAAAGTACCGTCAGGAGCTTATCGAAGCTGTCGTTGAGCAGGACGACGAGCTCATGGAGAAGTATTTTGAAGGCGTTGAGCCGACTGTCGAGCAGATCAAAAGCCGTTATCCGTAAGGCTACCATAGCCAACGATATGGTCCCGATCACCTGCGGTACTTCCTACCGCAACAAGGGCGTTCAGCCCCTGCTTGATGCCATAGTCGATTTCATGCCGGCTCCGACCGACATCCCGGACATCAAGGGTATTAACCCCGATACCGAGGAGCCGGAGGACAGACGCACCGGAGACAACGAGCCTTCGCAGCTCTTGCCTTCAAGATCGCTACCGACCCGTTTGTCGGTAAGATATGCTTCTTCCGTGTCTATTCGGGCACTGTTGACGCAGGTGCAACTGTTTACAACCCGGTAAAGGATCAGAAGGAAAGACTCGGACGTATCCTTCAGATGCACGCAAACCACAGAGAAGATATAGAGACCTGCTACTCAGGTGATATCGCAGCCGCGGTCGGTCTTAAAAATACCACCACCGGTGACACACTCTGCGACGAAAAGCATCCGATCATACTCGAATCGATGCACTTCCCGGATCCGGTTATCCGTGTTGCTATCGAGCCTAAGACAAAGGCAGGCCAGGAAAAAGATGGGTATTGCCCTTTCGAAGCTGGCTGAAGAAGATCCGACCTTCAAATTCTATACTGACGAAGAGACCGGACAGACCATTATCGCAGGTATGGGTGAGCTTCACCTTGAGATAATTGTCGACCGTATGCTCCGTGAGTTCAAGGTCGAAACTGAGGCTGGCGATAACATCGGCGCTCTGCTGCGTGGTGTTGACCGTACCCAGATCGAGCGTGGTCAGGTTCTGGCTAAGCCCGGTTCCGTCCACCCCCACAAGACCTTCGAGTCTCAGGTGTACGTTCTGACCAAGGACGAAGGCGGCCGTCACACCCCTTCTTCTCCAACTATCGTCCTCAGTTCTACTTCCGCACCACTGACGTGACCGGTATCATCACTCTGCCCGAAGGCACTGAGATGTGCATGCCCGGCGATAACGTTCAGATGCACGTTGAGCTGCTGACCCCCGTTGCTATGGAAGAGGGCCTGCGTTTCGCTATCGGTGGGCATGGTCTGTTTTGGCTTTTGCGTGCAGGATCAAGTGCAGACCTATACTTGCCAATTTGGCAATTTGGGTCGCAACCGGGTGCGCGAGTCTGCTGTGAAATTCGTTTTTTCAAAATTGCTGGAGATTTTGTAAGACCGGCAGTGCGGTTTTGTTTTTGCGCGGGAGTTGCGATTTTTCTCTTGATTTTCTCCGCGAGATATAGTATAATCTTAGCCGTGCTGCAACGCAGCACGTTATGCTGATATGGCTCAGTTGGTAGAGCAGCGCATTCGTAAACGGAAGGCTGTTCGCCGATTTAGGCTCAAAGCAAGTGAAAAATTGAATAAATGCTGATATGGCTCAGTTGGTAGAGCAGCGCATTCGTAATGCGCAGGTCGTCGGTTCGAGTCCGACTATCAGCTCCAAAACCTGCGTAAACTCGGTGTTTTCGCAGGTTTTTTCTTTTTCAGAAATTCAATTCACAACAAAAAATCTCACTCTTTTTTACGAAGTGAGATTTTGTTTGGTTATTCGATTTTCAGCTCAAGACCATCTATAGACCATTTATGAATTTGCCACATTTCCGCCGAGTAGATTTCCCATTGTGTTTGCAACATTTTCTTGCATGGAATCCGTTACATGCATATAGGTGTTCATTGTAAATCCTGCGTCTGTGTGACCTAACATATGCGATACTGTTTTAATGTCCATTCCTTGTTCAAGGGATAAGGTAGCAAAGCTGTGCCGTAAATCGTGGAAGCGTATTCTCGGCACGCCTGCTCTGTCTTGTATTCTGTGTAATCTTCTTGTGACTGCTGAAGTGTCTCGTATCTCTCCTGTGACAGATGACGGGAATATGTATTTCGATTTCGGTATTTGATTTGCTTTTAACTCGCTTAATAACCGAATACACTCATCACATAATCTTATCGTTCTGATTGAACTTTTTGTTTTCGGTGTGTTGATTTTTACCTTAGTATTGTTGTGTGCTGAAAGGAAGTCTATTTATGATAGAAAAAGAAAATGAATATCGAGCAGCACTGTACTGCCGTTTGTCTTCCGATGATGCCTATCTCGTTGAAAGCGGCAGCATACAAACGCAAAAAGCATTGCTGACACAGTATTGCAGGGAGAATAATATTCTATCTATGACACCTATGCTGATGACGGGTTCAGCGGTACAAATTTTGAACGACCTGATTTCAAACGAATGCTAGGTGACCTTGAAAAGCATAAAGCAAATGTGGTAATAGTTAAAGACCTGTCACGATTCGGCAGAGAGTATGCTCAAATGGGCATGTATATTGAAAATGATTTTGAGGATTGGAATATCAGGTTCATTTCAATCGGAGAAAATATTGATACACTCAATGGTACAGACGTAATACTGATGCCGATAATAAATGTCATAAACAGTCATTATCCAAGAACTAAATGCCCGAATTCTCAACGAACTAATCGAAAAAATCGTAGTCCACGAAAAAAATAATCAATGGCGAAAAAATCAAACAGTTGATATGTATTATAAATTTGTAGGAATATGGTAATATAAACTTGAAAAACACCTCTATGAAAACTATAATTGATATAGTGATTATAGAGGTGTTGATTATTATGAATGATGCTAAAATATTTATTAGCCATTGTGCTAATGATTCTAAAATTGGTGAGAAATTTTTGAATTTTTTGTTGTCATTAGGTTACAAAAAAGAAAACATATTTTATTCTTCTAAATATCATAACGGCGTAGAGATAGGGAAGAATTTTCCAAATGTAGTAAGAGATAACTTTATTGGGGCAAATATTGTTGTATTACTATTAACCGAAAACTTTTATAATAGCTATTATTGTGTTTGTGAAGAAGGAGCTGCTTGGATAAGTGTTAATAAAGAAATTGTACCGATATTGTTGGGCAATTTGAATTTCGGTGATATGAAAGGCTTCATAGATTCAAGTACAAAATCGTTTTCTCCTAAATATTCAGAAACAGAAGAGTTGTACACATATTTCGCAAAGAGAAGTTGTGTTGATTTCGATGAAAAAGACGCTAAAGAAAAAATATACTGAATTTGTTGAAACGTCATCTTTAACAAGTATTATTAAAACTAACGAATTAGGTGATAAGGATAGACAGATCTTAAAAGGTCTGCAAGACTCAAACAATGGTATGCTTCCATATATTTCAGCGTTAAATGTCGTAACAATAACCATAGATGGTAAAAATATTTGTGAAGGGTTAGATTTAGCAGACAGATTAGAATATAAAGATTCAGTAGAAAAATTGGTTGAACTTGGATATATAAAAAAATCTGGAATGTTTATTTCATTAACAGGAAAGGGTGCAAGAATATCATTGTAAATGGTGGGAAGTATGTCAAAACCAAATAAAAGAAAATATAATTCATTTTTTATTAGAGAATTTAATCAAAATGAGGAAGTGGATATGGAACCTCAGTATCACTATACATCTCCAGACGGATTTCTTTCGATTGTAAAAAATAATTGTTTAAGATTTACGGATATTAGTTTTTTTAAATCATGTGTCGGAAAGTATATACATGCTGAAAGTTATTTGTGATTATTTTTGTGAGTATCCTCAAAAATTCCCTAGAGTTGAAGAGGCTTTCTTCGAAATGATAAAAGAGAATAAGCCGGAAGATATAGCAAATCTAAATGTTAGAGAGGTCAAATATCAACTCCCACTTCCAATTATAAAACAACGACAGTTTGTATTTTGCATGTGTAATGAATGTGATAAACTTAATATGTGGAACTACTATGTTAATAATGGAGTTTATCAAGGTTATAATATTGGTTTTAACGTTCAAGAATTGATAAGGTCTTTTGATGTTGAAGAAGATATTCTTGATTCGTTTTTAGTATATTACGGTAATGTATTATATAAAAAAGCAGAACAGTATAAATTCTTAAAGAATAGATTTAAAAAACTTGAAGAAGTACATAAAAAATGATGAAAATCTAAATCATTTGACAATCAAATTGAGAATGTTTATCGATTCGTTTTGTGCATTTTTTCAAACATCCAAAATTCGAAGAAGAAAAAGAATTTAGGATAGTAATTGAAATTGCCGATGCCAGAATACCAAGAACAGATAATCATTTTGTTGGTCCTTACAATAAAAAAAATGAAATACGATTTCTATACTAAAAACGGATTGATTATTCCATGCTTATATGTAAAAAATCAATAAGCAATCGTTTTCTAGGATTACGGTCTCGCCAATAATGGAGGCTGAAATAACAAAAATGAGTATTAGAGAACTGTTATCAACAAATGGTTATAAAGGATGTCGAGTATATCAGTCAACTATACCAATAAGGTTTTAATATCCTTAACAACAACTCGAGGTCGTCGATTCGAGTCCGACTATCAGCTCCAAAACCTGCGTAAACACGGCGTTTTCGCAGGTTTTTTCTTTTTCAGAAAAGAATTTCAAAATTCAATACGCAACAAAAAATCTCACTCTTTTTTACGGAGTGAGATTTTGTTCGTTTATCCGATTTCTCGTCCAAGACCATCTATTGACCATTTATGAAATTTAGGATAAAAGCATTTGCCCAATAGATTAGAAATTTATCAACAAAGCTGTTATTTCGGAATCCGCATGAATAAATGCGCTTCATCTTCGCCCGCAATATAAGCCCCATTATTCAACATGACCTTCTGCGAAGCGATATTATCCTTATTTACACGAAGGTATATCTCTTCTTCCAAGATAATGCTTTTTGCTTTATCAATAGTAAGTTTCAATCCCTCCGTTCCATATCCTTTCCCTCGCTTATCTTTTTTGATGCTGTAGCCGATATGTCCAGCTCCTTCCCGAAGCGTTTCCGTTAAATAATGTCTTATTCTGAATTCTCCGATTAGACAATCTTGGTCCCACAAATAATAGTATGTTTCGGGAACAAACCAATTCGGCATGTTAACTGGATGCTCATACGAAATCAAGGTTGGCAGGACAGTTTCAATATAGTTCTCGTATGAAATACCATTATGGACTGCCAATCTTACACAAAGTACCGCCCAAACGAGACTACGGGCGGTATTTTCGTATCATGGCGGAGAAAGGAGGAAACTTCCCACGGGGGCTTGACTGAAAAGTTGAGCCTTTTTTCATGCCAAAAACAGGAGGTAAATGCTTATGGCAGATGATAAAACCACAAAAACGCCGGAACAGCCGGTAACGGATAGCGGGCCGGGCAAGGAAACGCCTCCCGCTCCCCCAAAAAAAGAGCCGGAGAAGGTTTCCGTTTCCCGGAGCCGGAAAAAAGACGGAACCGGAGGTAAAGAACCCGCAGGCTTCCGTCTATAACTTCGCTGAAATTATGAAGGAAAAGAAGGTCGAGGAACGGGCGGCAGCTCCCAGCGGGGAAAAGCCTGCCCCGGCAAAAACGGAAAAACCGGAAAAGCAGCCGGAGGCTCCCGAAAAAGCGGAGGAAAACCCAAAGAGCCGGAACAGCCGAAGCGCCGGGGCCGTCCCCCCGAAAGCAAATAAGGACAAGGACGCAGCCCCGAAGTCCAAAGCTCCCGCACAGAAACCGGAAAAGGCGGTCAAAAAAAGGAACCGGAGAAAAAACGGCTCCAACGGTGCAGACCGCTCCCGCTCCGAAGGAACCCGAAAAACCGAAGGATGCACCACGCCGGGGCAAGGAACAAATCGTCTATATCAAGCTGAATGAGCTCCACGCCTTCAAGAACCATCCCTTTGAGGTTAGGGATGATGAAGAAATGCGGGCTATGGTGTCCAGCGTCAAGGACAAGGGCGTGACCCAGCCTGCTATCGTCCGTCCCCGTGAGGATGGCGGCTATGAGATCGTGTCCGGCCACCGCCGCCAGAAGGCCAGCGAGCTTGCCGGGTATGCGGATATGCCCTGTATCGTCCGAAACCTGACAGACGATGAAGCCATCACCCAGATGGTCGAGGATAATCTGAACCAGCGTGAAGAAATCCTCCCCAGTGAGCGGGCCAAAGCCTTGAAAATGCAGCTTGAGGCTATCAAGCACCAGGGCTCCCGCACTTCGGGCCAGATTGACCCGAAGGACGCTGGCAAACGCTCCAACGAGATCGTGGCCGAGCGGAACAAGATGGCGGTCAAGCAGGTGCAGCGATATATCCGTCTCAATGAGCTGGTTCCCGACCTGATGAAGTTGATGGATGAAAAAAAGCTGGGCTTTACTACGGCGGTGGAGCTTTCCTATGTCAGCAAGAAGAACCAGAACTATATCGCCGTCGCCATTGACAGCCAGCAGTCCTCGCCTTCGCAGGCACAGGCAAAGCGTATGCGTGAGCTGGACGAAAAGAAGCTGCTCAACGGGGATGTGATCGACGGCATTATGATGGAGGACAAAAAGGAGGTAGACAAAGTGATTTTGACAGGTGCGGAACTGAGCAAGTATTTCGGCAAGGAAACTACGCCGAGGGAAATGAAGGACCAGATCGTCAAGCTGCTGGACGACTGGAAGGGTCAGCAGAAGGAACATGAAAAGCCGGAGAAGAAAACCGAACAGGAAAAGTAAGCCCAAACTTCGGGTCAGCATGGCCCGAGGATTGCGGGGCTCTGCCCCGCGCCCCGAAGCTCTGGAGATATAAATTATTCCCCGTCGCCAGTTATTCCGTAGCATAGCCGGGAAAATCAGTCAAGGGCAGCGCCGCCGCAGGCGGTGCCGGAGGCACCCTTTGACGGATTTCTCCCGGTTATGCTTTTTCCCGGTCAAGCGACGGGGATATAAATTCTCCAGAGCCGCCCTTCCCGGGGAAGGGGCGGAGGGGTTGGGCGAACTCTTGCTTTTCCCTAAACCAAAACAGAAATGGAGGCTCAACCAATGAAACGACCTTTAGCATACCTGACCGCCGCATGGAGCGGCGAGCCGGATGTTGATATGGAGCTGGCGGCCCACTACTGCCGTCTTACTTATGAGGCGGGCTTTTCCCCGATCTGCCCGCTCTTGTACCTGCCGCTGTTTTTGAATGACAGCGTTCCCGAGGAACACAAGGCCGGGATTGATATGCGCCGGGATATGCTGCGGCGCTCCCATACCCTGATCGTCTGCGGTAGCGCTGTGGACGAGGATGTGAAAAACGATATTGCGGTTGCCGGACGGCTGGGCATTGCGGCGACAACGCTGGAAGGGGTGCTTGCCGTGAAGGGACACGGCACCCCGGGCCATGCCGGATATTAAGCTGGGAAGCCTTTTCGACGGGATTGGCGTGTTCCCTCTGGCCGCCTCCCGGTGCGGTATCCGTCCGGTATGGGCCAGTGAGATTGAAAAAGCGCCCATCTCCATAACCAAAAGGCACTTTCCCGACATGGCGCATTTGGGGGATATTACGAAGGTGGACGGCGGGAAAATCCCGCCGGTTCATGTAATTACCTTCGGTTCCCCCTGTCAGAACCTTTCTCTGATCGGCAACCGCTCCGGCCTTGCCGGGGCAAAATCAAGCCTGTTCTATCAGGCGTTTCGTATCATACAGGAAATGAGGGATGCTACTGATAACCTATATCCAGCTATCGCTGTTTGGGAAAACGTCATGGGAGCGTTTTCTACAAATGACCGGATGGACTTTAGAGCCGTCTTATCCGCCTTCTCGGACACCGAAGTTCCAATGCCTCCTTCGGGAAGATGGGGAAACGCCGGAATGGTGCGAGCGGGGGAACGCCTGATGTGTGCTGGCGGCTCATGGACGCCCAGTATTGGGCAGGCTCCCGAAGGCTGGCACGAAGGCAGCGGATTTTCGTCGTGGCGGATTTTGGAGGCAGACGTGCCGCAGAGGAAGAAACGGCCTTCCGAAACAGCTTCGGATTACCAACTGACCCTTTTCCCACTCTTTTAGCCAGTGATGTAACGCCCTTTGCCTTCTGGTATGAGGGCGACCCGAAGGGCGGCTGTATCCGTTTTCTGACGGAAACGGAAAGCGAACGGCTGATGGGGCTGCCAGAGGGCTGGACAAAGTACGGGGCGGACGGCGTGGAGATCCGGCCTCTGCAACGCTACAAGGCACTGGGAAACGCGATTGCCCTCCCTTGCGCCGATTACATTATGGCCGGGATTTATGAGGTGCTGGCTGACCGGGCCGGAAAGGAGGAATGAGCCCATGTTTGAAGCCTATGGAGGAATGGCGGTATATTCAAGGGCTGCTGGATAAGATACGCAGTACCGGTATGGGCGGGATCAGCGCCGATGACCCGGCAGCGATTGAAAAGCTCCAGAAGAAGCTGGACGGGCTGGAACGCTCCCAGCTCATTATGAAGGAGGTCAACGCCTATTACCGCAAGCATGGCAAGCTGGATGGCTGTGCGCTGCTGTCGCCGGACCAGATCGAAAAGCTGAAAGCAAGCATGGCGGCAAACTGGCGGAGCGACCCGAGGCCCTTTGAAAGCTACCAGCTTACCAACAACAATGCGGAGATCCGCCGGGTAAAGGCGCGTATCGAACAGCTCTCCAAACAGGCGCAGCGGGAGTTTTCCGGCTGGGAGTTCGACGGGGGCCGTGTGGAGATGAACCGGGAGGACAACCGCTTGCAGGTATTCTTTGATGGAAAGTCTGACGCGGACACCCGGGCCGAGTTGAAAAGCAGCGGTTTTCGCTGGGCTCCCAGCGTAGGCGCATGGCAGAGGCAGCTCACGGACAACGCCATCCGGGCGGCTGACCGTCTGGAATGTATCAAGCCGCTGTCCGGCGAAAAGCCTTCCCAACTTCAAAAGAAGCCCTCTATCTTGCAGACCATGCGGGAACAGGACGAAAAAGTCCAGACGGAGCCGGAAAAGAAAGCTCCGTCCGGCAGGGATGCCGAGCGGTAAGCCTCGGGCCACATTGGCCCGAGGTTTTCTGTTCCCCGAGATTGTACAGGGGGCCTCGCAGGAAGAAGTAAACCAAAAAACAGTTGCCCTTTCGATCAGGACAACGAAGCTCACGGGAAAAGTGCTGGCTGCCGCTCTTGGCAAGGTAGCGCGGGCACTGCAAAAGCACCACCAGAAGGCGCTGACCCCGCAGGGACGCCAGAGCGTGAAAAAGCTGATGAACCACTATGGCGGCAAAAGCGCCATGCCCTATGTGGGAGCTCCAAAGGATTTTGACCGGATCGCGAAGGAGTTCCATGTGGACTACGCTTTCCATAAAGTGAGCCCCGGCCATTACCTGCTGTTTTTCAAAGCCAATCAGGCGGACGCTATCACGGCGGCCTTCCAGAAGTACAGCGCAAAGGTGCTGAACAAAGAGCAGGACAAGGCTTCCATCCTCGGTCAGCTTCGGAAATTCACGGAGCAAATCAGGACGCAGGCAAAGGAAAAGCAGCGGACCAGAGAGGCGGTGAAGGACGGACGTTGAGTGACAAAATCAGAAAATATGTGCTCCCAAACCTGCCGTACCTCTTTGTGTTCTGGTTTTTCTCCAAAATCGGGACGGCCTACCGGATCGCCCCCGGCACAGACTTCGGGACAAAGCTCATGGGGATGCTTGATACCTTCCCCAAAGCCTTTGAAACCTACTGGCCGGGGCTGGGAGGTATTGACCTGCTGGTGGGCCTTGCCGGTGCGGCTGGGATGTATCTGCTGATACAGTCAAAGATCAGGCAGGCGAAAAAATTCCGGCGGGATGCGGAGTACGGCACCGCCCGCTTTGGAACAAAGGAAGATATAGTATGTGGTGGTAGACCCGAAGGGCGGCACCCTCGATCAGTGCGGGCGGTTCCTGCAACGGGAGAAATACAGGGTGCGGGTGTTCAACAGTATCGACTTTTCAAAATCCATGCACTACAATCCGCTGGCCTATATCAAGACGGAAAGCGATGTTTTGAAATTCGTTACTGCTCTGATCGCCAACACCAAAGGCGACGGCAAGGAGGGCGACGAGTTCTGGACGAGTGCGACTCGTTCGCAGACGGTAAAAAGTCTGCGCACGAGCAACGGTTTTCCGTTGTTCGGAGAACTGGTAGTTTGATAGGTGGAATGACGGGGTAACGCCCTGAAACGCCTACCCTTGATGGGCGTGCATTAGCTGTAATGGCTGGTGTACGAAGCCCCATGACAAAGGCTGAGAGTAACCGTAACCACTGCCTAAAGTGGTCGAAAGCGGTCTGGAGGCAGACTGTGTTACCTATAAGCCGAGAGTCTATAAGATACCTATGGTTAGAATGTTCGCTTTGGCGGGCGGACTGACGAACCTGCGAATGTACAGGTCTAAAAGAAGACCACGCAGAAATGTGTGGGTGCGTTAATGCGCAGTCGGTGTGGTTTAGTAGAAATTGATCCTACGAACGACCATGCTGTGTTACAGGCACAGGCAAGCCGACAGGTCTATAGCAGGAACCTATGGGTATGTATGAACAGATAGAACTATCGGAACGAGGAAAGGCAGCAGATTCCGCAAGGAATAGTCTGACGAAAAACAATAAGCAGACGAACTGCTGCTGAAAAGTAGTGGTCGAACCTATGATGTGCTTGCGTTATGTGAGCTACGGAGGAATGGCCACAAGTCGGTTGAGATAAGCAGGCATTATTCAATCCAACATAAGGATTCGAGTAAGACCAAAAGGGTCACTTTCGCAAAAAAAGGAGGTGATGCCTTATGCCAAAGAAAAACAAAACTCTATGTGTAGATGACTTACGTCATGCCGAGTATTACGATATGCAGCCAGTTTTTGATGAACTCTATCATCGAAGTTTGGAGGGAGAAAATTTTACCGACCTTATGGATTTAATTCTGAGCCGGGACAACATTCTTCTGGCATATCGGAACATCAAAGCAAACGGAGGAAGCTACACAGCAGGAACAGACAACAAAAACATCAGTGACATCGGGTGTTTACCGCCCGAAACAGTTGCAGAGAAAGTGAGGTTTATTGTCACAGGAAGTCAGCACGGATACCGCCCAAAGCCGGTAAGACGCAAAGACATTCCGAAACCAAACGGAAAAACCAGACCGTTAGGTATTCCCTGTATCTGGGACAGGCTGGTACAGCAATGTATCAAACAGGTCATAGAGCCAATCTGCGAAGCGAAATTCAGCGACAACAGTTACGGCTTTCGCCCGAACCGTTCCGTGGAACACGCCGTGCAGAAAACTTACACCATGCTTCAACGCATGAACCTGCATTATGTGATTGAGTTTGATATAAAAGGATTTTTCGACAACGTAAATCACAGCAAGCTAATGCGGCAAATATGGGCAATGGGAATACACGACAAGCAGTTGATTTTTATTATCAAGCGGATTCTGAAAGCACCGATTAGAATGCCAGACGGCACTACACTCATTCCAGACAAAGGCACTCCGCAAGGCGGTATCATTTCACCGTTGCTTGCCAATATCGTGCTGAATGAACTGGACAAATGGGTTGAGAGCCAATGGCAGAACCACCCTCTTGTAAAGGAATACGGGTATGAGAGGAAAATCAGAAACTCGATTACTTTTTGACCGGAGCAAGGCATTCCTCAAAATGAGGAAAACAGGGTTGAAAGAAATGTATATCGTGAGATATGCAGATGATTTCAGAATTTTCTGCCGGAATAAAGAGGACGCTTTGAGAACGAAAGAGGCTGTAACGGCATGGATAACCGAGAGGCTGAGGTTGGAGGTATCGCCAGAGAAAACAAGGATAGTCAATGTTAGAAAACGCTATTCAGAGTTTCTTGGGTTTAAGATACGAGTCAGACCGAAAAGCAGGAAGTACATCGTGCAATCTCATATCTGTGACAAAAGTTGGAACTGGAAAGGCAAAAACTGGTGGAACAGGCGAAACGAATTGCCCGACCTCCAGAGGGAAAAAAGACCTTTGGACGAAATACGGCTGTACAATTCAATGGTTCTGGGAATACAGAATTATTTTCAACTTGCCACCTGCATCAGCATTGATTGCAGGAAAATCCACAGACAGGTCATGACAGTTTTAACAAATCGGCTCAATACAGAAACCGGGTGCAGACTTGTTCGAGAGGGCGGCGCAATGACCGAGAGCGAAAAAAAGAACGGTTTGGAAAGTCGGCAATGATACGGTATGTATCTGGAATCGACCAACCTATCTACCCTATCGCATACATCAAGAACAAGATACCGATGGCAAAGAAAGCGGCGGTTTGCAGTTACACGGTAGAGGGACGGGCATTGATACACACGAACCTAAGTATGAACTCATCTGTTCTATCAGGTTTGAGGAATCAACCGTCTATGGGGCGAAGCACAGAACTTACTGACAGCAGGATTTCACTATTCTCGGCTCAACGTGGAAAAATGTGCGCTAAGTGGGGGAACTCTTTGAAAATGCGGCTGACATAGTATGCTGGCTGAAAACACCGGCAGAATTGGGCGGCAAGGAACGCTATCGAAATATGATTTTGTTCCATAATAGATTTCTTCCACTCCTGCAAGAGTGTCCTAAGAATGAGCTAAAAGAGATAGCCGACACGCTCAAGGCAACAAAGGAACTGATGTTAAAAGTGAACAGTCTGCGCCAGCAGGCTGGTTTGTCCGCAATAGAAAACTAACATTTCATTTGGTGATTGATTAAATGCTTGTGAAAACAACCGATGGAACGCCGGATGCGGTGAAAGTCGCACGTCCGG
>VOFC01001800.1_pt1 | contig 42560 bp, 62 predicted proteins | sample 5384161 | NCBI WGS metagenome assembly VOFC01 (sample SAMN12384722, study PRJNA508395) | human gut metagenome | isolation source: healthy gut B | host: Homo sapiens
GTAAACCAGTCCAGCATATTCTTCGCCATCATGTTTTCGCCGAGGTCGGGCATATCTTTCATGAACTTGAGATAATACGCCTCGGCTTTTTTGAAGATCTGTTCGGCTTCATCCGGGTAAACCTCCCGGCAATACCGCTCACACGGCTTTGCGTATTGGGAGTTTGCATAAACTCTTTTCATGTCAAAAACCTCTCTTTTCCCATGTTGTTATCCCAAGGCCACGTCTAAAACCATCATAATGCTGAACCCGGCGGCAAAGAATACCGTGCCGAGATTGGAATGCTGCCCCTGTGACATTTCGGGAATCAATTCTTCTACGACCACATAAAGCATGGCGCCGGCAGCAAAACTCAGCAGATATGGCAGCGCGGGAACAATGAACTGGGTAGCAATGATTGTCAGTACGGCACCAATCGGCTCTACAACGCCGGAAAGCACGCCGCCGAGAAAGGCGTTACCCTTCCTTTGACCCTCGGCGCGAAGCGGCATGGAGATGATCGCGCCCTCCGGAAAGTTCTGAATCGCAATTCCAATCGATAAGGCAAGTGCGCTTGCTGCTGTGATTTGCGTGCTTCCCGCAAGAAAACCCGCGTACATTACGCCGACCGCCATGCCTTCCGGGATGTTGTGCAGCGTGACGGCCAGCACCATCATGGTCGTGCGTGCAAGCCTGCTTTTGGGGCCCTCTGCCTGCTCACTGCCGACATGCAGATGCGGAATCAGATGGTCAAGCGCAAGCAGAAACAGCACGCCAAGCCAAAAGCCGAGGAGTGCCGGGAAGAAAGCAAACGTTCCCATTGCTGCGGATTGCTCGATCGCCGGAATCAACAGGCTCCAGATTGAGGCGGCCACCATTACGCCTGCGGCAAAGCCCGCAAGGGAGCGTTGAACCAGATCACCGAGCGATTTTTTTCATGAAGAACACACAGGCCGCTCCGGCCGTCGTTCCGAGAAACGGGATTAAAATTCCGAGAAATGTCTGCATATAGCTGCCTCCGGACCTATTTGTTCCTTCTGTATCCTGCCTCGTCGCGGTATTCGGGATGATTGTTCAGATACGGGTCCCTATCGCCGCAGATGGTATAGTCACATTTGCAGCCGTTTGCGCAGGTCGTGGTCCGCACCAGCCGGGCGTGGATCAGCTCCATGGACGCAAAATCGACGTTGCACAGGGCGGGCATGATGTCTGTCATACCATGTTTGATGGCAAACTCCGCCGCGGGGCAGGCCGTAAATTCATAGTAGATGGGCTTGTCCGGGTCGAGAGGTGCGACGTCCATCTCATAGTCGTGCCATTTGTCACAGGCCGACTTTGCCCGCAGAAATGCTTTATACATCAGCTTCCTGAAAAACGGCTTGTTGCAGTCTGCGAATTTCAGCTTGCGGAAAGAGGGGAGAATCAGGTCTTCTTCCATCTCCTCAATCTCGCGGAACGATGTGACGGCTTTGCAGGCCACATAATAACTCATAATCGCAATGCAGTCATAGGTTCCGCCTGCGCCGTTGTGAAAATTTTGTTTGCCGCCGAGGTCGGTGCGCCAGTCAGAGAGAAATTCCACATACTGCCGCTGCACCTTTTCCCACGCCGCCTCCCGCTCTGCTTCCGGATAATGCAGCGCGATCTTTGCAAGAATCTCCTTCTTGCACGGCTTGGAATACAGCACATGGCACGTGCGGTCAAATTGTAATTCACTGTCTTTCATTCTGTTTGCTCCTTTATTGCTTCAGAATCTCCGCGATTTTTGCAAAATCCTCCTTCGCCTCCCGGAAAATCGGCAGCATGCAGTAGCAGTGTACCATCTTTGGCCGGGCAAATGCCGTATAGGGGACCTTCGCGCGCCTGCACGCCGCTTCAAAATCAGGCAGCGCGCCGTAAAGCACTTCGTCCGCAGAATAGAAGAAGTGAATATCGCCCGCACCGGTAAAATCGCCGCGCGAGCCGGAGATCATGTAATCCGGCACGTTTTTCTACACCGTGCCGCATGAATTTTTCAACCGTCACCATAAAGGCATAATCAATGGAAACGTCCTTGTCGTTCAGCGCTTGCATCCGCGCCTTTTCTTCGTCGTTCCACGGCACCTCGCCGGGGAGACAGCCACAATATGACGCGGCTGCGGCAGGGGCGTAATTGTTGCCCGACCAGAACACATTGTGGATCGTCCGGTCGGAGTAGGTTTTGAGATACACTTCCATGGTGTCATACTCCTTCACGGGGTCATGTCCGGGAAGGGTAAAACGTTCCGGAGGGAATGCCCAAACGGGTTCCGCTGTGCAGGAAAAAACAGCAGCGTCTGTTCCTGCTCCTGGCCGTGCTCCAAAATCTGCATGGTTCACACCTCCGAAATGCTGTTAAACCGCTCTAACCTGCGGCTGCAAGCAGGTAGTTAGATAAAACTAACTGCTTTCCAAACAATATACCCCGTCTGGGGCCATAATTGTGCATAGCGTCAGCTGACAGGGGCATACGCGCTCCATATCATCTGACGCTATGGTAACAAAAAAGCGATTTCATGTCAATATGCGGATGACAAATGTACTTTTTTATAGGGACATTGATTGTCCCAAATTGCTCTGGATACTCTCGTTACCGCCCGCGCTTCTGCACATCCGCATCGATGCGGCGTTTCCAGCCAGCGCCGAGTGTTTTTTGGCGCGAACGGTGCAGATCGCTTCGCTGATCACATCGTAGTTGAGCCCTGTGCCCATCTCGTCGCATTTATAGTTTACTGCACGCTCAGCGGCGATGCCGAAGCGGGCCGCTTCCTTTGCCGCGTCAATGTTTGCACCGAGAAACAGGAACTCCCAGCCGTATTTTGTTTTCTGCCGCTCAATCATTCTGTGTACCGTCTCATAGCTGTAGCGGTGGCTGGCGTTTTCGCAGCCGTCAGTGGTGATGATGAACAGCGTCTTTTCCGGCACATCTTCCCGACGGGCGTACTTGTGGATATTGCCGATATGATGGATGGCCCCGCCCACCGCGTCAAGCAGCGCTGTGCAGCCGCGGGTGAAGTACTCCTTCTCCGTCATGGGCGGCACCTCGCTGAGCGGCAGCCGGTCGTGAATGACAACGCTGTCGTTGCTGAAGAGAATCGTGGAAACCAGCGCTTCGCCCGATTCCTTCTTCTGCTTGGCGATCATGGAGTTAAAGCCGCCGATGGTGTCTGCCTCCAGCCCTGCCATAGACCCGCTGCGATCCAAAATAAAAACCAGTTCTGTCATAATAAAAACCCTCCTGTGTTTGATTACGCTGTCATTGTAGCGAATCAGGAGGAGGGTTTGGTCGCTTGGAAAGCGACAATTTTTACGCGCCCAGCAAATTCTGCTCAAAAGCAAACAACGCCTCGTTGATCTCGAAGATGTCGTACTTCTTCTGCTTGATGAAATACTCAATAATGACGTCGAACTTGCTGCTGGCACTGAGAGCATAGCCTGCGCGGGCGACAAGATCACGGGTTTCATCCAGATTCAGTTCCAGCGCGATGGCAAAGGCAATCGCCGTAGCCTTGGAGGGCTTATAGTCTGGATTGTTGCGGATTTTGGAAAACAGCTTGCGGTCTACATTGGCTTTCTTATAAATCTCGGAGTCCTTCTGACCACTGCGGTCGATGAGGTGCAGCAATGTCTCTGAGAAGCCTGCGTCCAGATGGATCAGCAGATCATCCAGACTGCGGATAGATGTGGAAGCCGCGTGGAACTCCGGCGCGGGAGCCGTGCAGGGGGCCATTGTCCGGCCTGCGGGAAAAGTCGGACACGGACGTGAGCGGATAAAGTCGGTGTGCGCGTCTACATAATGGTCGTCGATGTATTCGGCAATGGCTGCAAACAGCTTGCTGCCGATCTGGTAAGCCTTGCGGTCGAAAATAACAAGATAGACCGTCATATCGTTTTGCAGCAGAAACTCCCCGATGGTGTCCACCGCCACGCGCAGCGCCTGATCCTTTGATAGCCATAGACACCGGAGGCGATCAGCGGGAACGCCACAGTTTTGCAGCCGGATTCCTTCGCCAGCGCAAGGCTCGTGCGGTAGCAGGAAGCGAGCTGTTCCCGTTCGCCGCAGCTGCCGCCGTTCCACACGGGGCCAACCGTGTGAATCACATAGCTGCAGGGCAAGCGGTACGCTCCGGTGATTTTAGCATCTCCGACCCTGCAGCCGCCGAGCCGCCGGCACGCGGCCAGCAGTTCCGGCCCTGCCGCACGGTGGATGCAGCCATCTACACCGCCGCCGCCCAGAAGCGTTTCGTTTGCTGCGTTGACGATGGCGTCCACATTCATTTTTGTAATGTCATTGCGGACAATTTCAAGAGGCATTCTAATTTCACATCCTTTTCCGGCAGCTTGCCTTTCCGCACCAGATCACTTCGTGCCGTACATTCCTGCGCATTACCAAGAGCGTTTTCGCATAACCAATGCGGCGCCCCGGGCGGGGCGCCGCGGCGGTTTATGGATGGACCTCAAAATAGGCGCGCAGACCGTTCAGAAGTGCAATCTGATCTCCCGGGTCGGGAAGACCTGAGACGGCGGCGACGCCGATCACGCTTCCGTCCCGGATGCGGATGGGGAACGCGCCGCTGCAGGCAGCATAGTCGCTGCGGGGCAGATGCCAGTCATGCTCCTGATCTGCGTGGCTTGCTTCCAGTTCGTAATAGGCGCGTTGGGAACTTTTTTCAAGCAGATTCACAAGATTCCGCTTGCGCCGCAGCCACTGCTCGTGATATGCGCCCGTGCCGTCCGGGAAATAGCGGAAGACAATCACATGATTGATCTCGATCTCCACGGCGAGCGGCGCGCCCATCTTCTCGCACGCGTCCACCAGCGCATGGCCAAGCTCCCACGCGTCGCGGTGGGAAAAGCTCGTGAACTGATAGGTCTGCTCATCTGCGATGCAGGCCTGCAGCGCCTTCTGCGCCTCAGCCCTGTCCATAATAGGCGTTCGCGCCGTGCTTGCGCAGGTAATGCTTGTCGAGCAGCACCTGCAGGCATGGGGCCTGCGGCGGGGTTCAGCAGTTTGGCGTGGAAGTTCATGAACGCGACCTCTTCAAGCACAACGGCGTGGTAGACCGCCTCGTCCGCGTCCTTGCCCCAGGTGAACGGGCCGTGGTTGTGGACGAGCACGGCGGGAACCTGTGCCGGGTCGATGCCGCGGCGCTTGAATTCCTCGATGATGACAAGGCCGGTGTTCTTTTCATACGCGTCCTTGATCTCCTCCGGCGTCATGCTGCGGGTGCAGGGGATCTGGCCGTAGAAATAGTCGCCCTGCGTGGTGCCCATGGCGTCGATGCCGACACCGGCCTGCGCAAAGCTGGTCGCCCAGCGGCTGTGTGTGTGGACGATGCCGCCGATGGACGGGAACGCCCGATAGAGTTCTACATGCGTCGGTGTGTCGGATGAGGGCTTGAGACGGCCTTCGACACGCTCGCCGGTTTCCAGACTCACAAGGACGATGTCGTCGGCGGTCATTTCGTCGTATTCCACACCCGACGGCTTGATGGCGATCAAGCCACTTTCACGGTCAATGGCGGAGACGTTGCCCCAGGTGAAGGTGACAAGATCGTGCTTCGGCAGGGCCAGATTGGCCTTCAATACCTGTTCTTTCAGTGCTTCCAGCATAGTGATGCTTCCTTTCTTACGATGTTACAGGCTCATTTCCGAGCGCTTGATGATATGGTTCTGATAGACCTCGTTCAGCTCGACGAAGTAGCCGCTCCAGCCCCAGACGCGCACGATCAGATTGCGGTAATTTTCCGGGTGCTTCTGTGCGTCGAGGAGCCTGTCGCGGTTGACGGCGTTGATCTGCATCTGATGGCCACCCATGTCCATGAAGCTCTTGACGAACATGGCGCATTTGCGGATGGCGTCCTCATTACGGAACATGGTGTCGGACAGCTCGACGGTCAGAGGGCCGCCGTTTGCCACGCGCGTCAGATGCGGCTTGGCAAAGGATTTGATGATGGAGATCGGACCTTCGCAGCGGGCGAAGAGGGAAGGAGAATAGTTGCAGGGCAGTGCCTCGTGTGCGCTGCGGCCATCGGGAGAGGCAGGCGCATCCTTCGAGTGCCAGATGTAATACATAGCCGAGGCGGTACCTGCACGGAAGCATCCGCCGCGGTCGTTTTTTCTGCCCTCCAGCGCGTCGGCGTACCAGTCGAGCAGCTGCACAGCGATGGAATCGACGTAATCGTCGTCGTTGCCGAACTTCGGGCCTTCATAGCGGAGCATGTTCTGCTCCCGCTCATAGCCCTTGAAATTGGCATGCAGCATGGCAAGCATTTTATCCGGCGTGAAGGTCTTTTCGTCGTAAACATATTTGCGGACAGCGGCCATGGAATCGGCAGCTGTTGCAAGGCCGTCGCCGTGGAAGCCGTAGTTATTATATTTGCCGGGCTTCGAGATATCGCGCATCTTTTCGAGGCAGTCCGGGCACATGAGGCTGACGAGGGGGGAAGGTTCCTTGTAGACGTTTTTCGTCTCCGCCATGAGCGCCCCGGCCTGCGCCTCAATATTCTGCTTTACAAACGCCGCGAAGTCTTCGTATGTTTTGCATTCCGGCAGATGCTCGCAGGCGTCCTGCACGGTTTTAAGGAAGTTCAGACTGTCCCAGTTGACAAGATCCATATAGCCCCGTCACAAGAATCTCCCAGCAGGCGGCCAGCGTGTAGTTGTATGCGTCCTTCTTCTCATAGCCCCAATGCAGCAGAGCAGGAATGACAATCTCGTCGTTTGTATACTGCGGGAAGCCGAGGCCCTTCTGCGTGAGCGTTGTGGCCAATTCGTAGACGGACAGGGGCGTGTTTTTGTGTACGCGCAGGTTGACCTTGGGGTCGATGAGGCACAGGTCGCGGCTGGCGATCAGGCACAGCTCGGACAGCTCGTTATACGCATCGGTGCCGTCCTCGTTCGAGCCGCCCAATACGATCGTCTGCCCATTGTCGCCCTGCTGGATGCCGATGTAAAGATCGCTGTCACGGTTACAGGAGATGAAAAACTCTTCAAGCTGCTCGAGTGCTTCGTCTTTTGTCAGAAGCCCCGCATCCAGATCGTGCCGGTAATAGGGGTACAGGAACTGGTCGATGCGGCCGATAGTATTGTGATAGTTGCCGTTGCACCACATGGCGTAGTGCAGCAGGCGCAGGAACTGCAGCGCCTCAAGAAGCGTTTTGGGCGCGTTCGCGGGAATTTTGGAAAGCGTGTCCGCAACCGTCTGGTTGCCTACGCGCAGCGCCTCCTCGCGGTAGCGCGCGGCGAAGTCCGTCACGATGGAAAGCACGTCCAGCATAGCCTGCAGAAATTCCTTCTGCTCCGCTGTTTTCGCCTGTTCCAGCTGCGCGCGGATTTTTTCGGCCCTTTCCGTAAAGCCGTCTGCCATCAGCATCCCGTAGTCGGGGCACATGTTGAATACGCGGCCATTTTCGTGGAATGCGTGCGTCTCGTGCAGGCGCTTGTCCTCTTCTTCCGTGTGAATCTCCGGGATGGTGCGCACGGTGCGCAGCAGCGTGATGCGCTCGTCCGGGAAAACGACGGGCGTCTCCTGCGCCAGTACATAGCGCAGCCGCGCAACAGAGCGCTGCATATCGTCGAGCCCCTGCGCCGCAAGCTTCTCCGCGAGCGCGTGCACGTCTTCGGCGGGCTTGCGGTAGGCGTGGTGCGCCTTGTCGCGGACGAAAAAATCCAGCTGCTTCTGAATATGTTCGGTTTTCATGAAGCTTCCTCCTGAAAAAATAAGCCTGTGTGCAGGATTTACAGTTCGTAATCAATCGCGCCGCGCGATTCGCGGATGGACTTGCAGAGCGTAGAGACGGCAACGTGGCGCGGGTCATTTTTGTAGCGGGGAAAGCGCTTCCAGATCGTCAAAATCAGCGATCAGGCAGGCATCGTAGGGATTGCCGGGCTTGCAGCTGCGGTGAATCTCCATATGGCGGATCTCCGGGATCACGCCGTCTAGCGCCTGCAGGCCGGACAGGAATTGTTCGCGGTTCTCCTCTTCTCCTTCGCGGAATTTCCACATGACGATATGACGGATCATGGCATATTCTCCTTTATATGGTATTCAAAATTTTTCAAAAATCAGCACCGTGCCCTCGGCAATGCCGTCCGGCAGCAGCGCCAGCGCGACCTCCGTTGTGCCGCCTGTCTCGTTTTCCAGCACGGCATAATCGCCCGCGATCTCGCGGACCGTCCGTTCCATACGCATAGCAGCGCCTCCTTTTGCGTCATCTGATATTTTATTGTATCATACTTTTTCTCGTTTTGGAACACAATACTTGCAGAAGGAGGAGATGCAATATGAACGAAGACACCCTGCATTTGCTGTCAGAGTGCGCGGCAGGGGACGGATATGGCCATCCGTTCGTTGGAGGATGTGCTGAAAAACAGCGCGGAAGGCCCGCTGCAAAAAGCGTCTGCTTGACAGCAAACGCCAGCACGAGCAGCTTGCCGCGCAGGCAGAGGATCGGCTGCGCCATCAGGGCAAGGGGAGCCGAAGCGTGCAGACCCGGCGGCGCGCGCTATGTCGTATCTGAAGACGCAGGCGATGCTTTCCATGAAGCCCGGCGACGCGACGACTGCCGACCTCATCTCGACCGGCTGCTCCATGGGCATCAAGTCGCTTGCCCGCTACTGCAACCAGTATCCCACAGCGGATGAAGATGCGCGCGGTCTTGCGCAGTCCCTCATCCGGCTGGAGGACCAGCTTGTCAGGACATGCGGCCATATCTGTAAGGCAGCAACATCAATCTGGGCGAAGACCGAATGCGGTTAGTAGGCGCAGCTGCAAGGTTATCTGCGCGTCGGTAAGCGGTGAAGCAGAGTGCTTCACCGCTACAAACCCTGCTCGATATTTGCCTGCGCAAATACTACCTCCCTTTTTCGCAGTTCAGGCTGTGGCAAAGGGAGGTTTTCGCATGATGCCGCGCCGCATCAAACACTTTCCCTGTACACCGGTGTCGATCTGTGCTATAATTATCAAATAAAACTGGACGATCAGGAGGCAGAACTATGATCCCGACCAAGGAGCAGGCGTGGGACCTGCTGTGTGAATATAATGAGGGCGAATTCCACCGCCTGCACGCGCGCATCGTGGGCGACGTCATGCGGTATTTTGCCGTCCAGCTCGGCTATGCCGACGAGGCGGACTTCTGGCAGACCGTCGGCATCCTGCACGATCTCGATTTTGAGCAGTATCCCGACCAGCACTGCACGAAGGAGGCGGAGATCCTGCGGGAAAAGGGCGTCGACGAGCGCCTTGTGCATGCAGTCGTCAGCCACGGCTATCTGCTCACCGTCGACGTGCAGCCCGAGCACCAGATGGAGAAGGTCCTCTACGCTACGGACGAGCTCACGGGCCTCATCGGCGCCGTCGTGCGGATGCGGCCGACGAAGAGTGTGCAGGATCTGCAGCTTAAGTCACGCAAAAAGAAGTTCAAGGACAAAAAATTTGCCGCCGGCTGCTCGCGCGACGTTATCGAACGCGGCGCGGACATGCTCGGCTGGACGCTCGACGAACTCATGGAACAGACGATCGCCGCCATGCAGGCGTCTCCGGCTGCCAATGGGAACTGAGAAGGTGCTCGTCGCCATGTCCGGCGGCGTGGATTCTCCGTTGCAGCCAAGCTGCTGACGGATGCGGGCTTTCGTGCATCGGCTGCACGATGAAGCTCTATGACAACGAGGACGCAGGCATTCCGAAAGCAAACACCTGCTGCTCACTTGACGATGTAGAGGACGCGCGCAGCGTGGCCTACCGCCTCGGCATGCCGTATTATGTTTTCAACCTCAAGGACAAATTCGCCGAGTGCGTCATCGACCGCTTCGTCGACGCCTACGAGCACGGCGTCACCCCCAACCCCTGCATCGACTGCAACCGCTATCTGAAATTCGACAAGCTCTTTCGAGCGCGCCGATATCCTGGGCTGCCGCTATATCGCCACTGGCCACTATGCCCGCATCGAGCGGGCAGGGGGGAAGTATGTTCTCAAAAAGGCCCTTGATGAGACAAAGGATCAGAGTTATGTGCTCTACGATCTGACGCAGGAGACGCTTGCGCGAGTCAAGTTTCCGCTCGGTACACTGCGCAAGACCGAGGCGCGCAAAATTGCGGCCGAGGCCGGGCTTATCAACGCCCGCAAGCACGACAGTCAGGACATCTGCTTTGTCTCGGACGGCGATTACGCAAAGGTCATTGAAAACCGTACCGGCAAAACGCCGGAGCCGGGGCCGTTCCTTGACCTGAACGGCAATGTTGTCGGCACGCACCGCGGCATCATCCACTATACCGTCGGCCAGCGCCGCGGGCTTCGTATGCCGTCAGACGGCAAGATTTATGTCGTGAGAATTCTTCCGGAGCAGAACGCCGTCGTCGTCGGCTCAAACGAGGCGCTGTTTACAAGAGAGTGCTTCGTTCCCGGTATGCACTGGATCTCCGGTGAAGCACCCGCGCTTCCGTTCCGGTGCAGTGCGAAAACGCGCTACCGTCAGCCGGAGCAGCCCTGCACGGTCTATCCGGCAGGGGCACACGGTGTGCGCCTCGTCTTCGACGAGCCGCTGCGCGCCATCACCCCCGGCCAGTCGGCTGTGCTCTATGACGGCGAGACAGTCCTCGGCGGCGGCATCATCGCAAGGGAGGATGCCGCATGCTGATTTCATCCATGGGCCGCTATGCCGTTCTGATTCTGCTGGATCTGGCGGAGCATCGCGGCGGCTTCGTCCCTGTGCGGCAGATCGCCGAGCGGCTGGAGCTGTCGCAGAAATATCTTGAGCGCATTCTGCGCACGCTGACGGAGCAGGGACTGGTCGAAGGAACGCACGGCAAAGGCGGCGGCTACCGCCTGACGCGCGAGCCGTCCGATTATTCTGTCGGCGAGATCATCCGCGCGGCGGACGGTTCTTTGTCCTGCCTCGGCGCGAACGCGCAGCTTACGCGCTGCGAAGTGTCCTCCGGCCTGTCCGCTGTCTGGAACCAACTCGACGAGAGAATTGCCGCCTGCCTTGATGCCGTCCCTCTCTCCAGCCTGACCACCGCCGATGCGGCGGATGAGTATGTGATCTGACTGATTATCCTGTACCCAAGGCGTCACGCTTCCAAGGAAAGCCGGCAGAGGTAGCTTCAGCTTTTTTTGTTGTTTTTTGTGGATAGCTGTGATAAGATAAGAAAAGAAATCAGAAACGGAAGGATTTCCGCATGATTCAAATTGAAACAACATCACATGACCCGTTTTTTAATCAGGCGTTTGAGGACTATGTGTTCCGCACTTACCGCGAGGGGGACGTGCTGTTGCTGTGGCGTAACCGGCCTGCGGTCGTCGTCGGGTGCTATCAGAATATCTGCCGCGAGGTGCATGTGCGCGCGCTTTTGGACAGGGGGATTCCCGTCGTGCGCCGCATGTCCGGCGGCGGGACAGTCTACCATGACCTTGGAAACCTCAACTATACGCTCATATCCGACCAGACGGGGCCGCTTGACTACGACCGCTGCCTGGAGCCGGTCATCCGGGCACTGAATGCCCTTGGTATCCCGGCGCAGAAAAACCGCACCTGCGATATCGCCGTGGACGGAAAAAAGATCTCCGGCAGTGCGCAGAAGATCGCGGGCGGCCGCGTCCTGCACCACGGGACATTGCTGTTTGATTCTGATCTGTCGCTGCTCGACGAGATCACGACCGGCAGGAAAAACGATGCGTTCTGCTCGAAGGGCACGGAATCGGCCATCTGCACAGTCACAAATCTGCGGCCCTATCTGAAAGACGACTGTGAGATCGTCACGTTTGCAAGACGGCTGGCCGAGCAGCTGCTGACGCCCGGCTCGGCGTGTATCCGGCTGACGGAGCAGCAGCTGGCTGAGGTGCGGCAGCTGGCGGATGGAACCTATCATTCATGGGACTGGACATGGGGAAGACTCCGGCTTTTACCTATGAGAAGACTGCCGAATTTGCGGGAAAGCCGATTTTTGTACGCTATGAGGCCAAGCACGGTCTGCTGCGCAGTGCGGAGGTGCGCTCTGACGTGCTCGATGCACAGGCGGCGAGCGCTATGCTGAACGGCGCGCGCGGCTTGACCCAGCGCTGTTTCTGGACCTCTGCCGGACGCTTGCGGGCGAACAGGCGGAAGAACTATTGGATTGTCTGATGTAACGAAAAGGAGCGTTTGAAAATATGGAAAAGCAGCTTGTTATGCCGAAATTGCAGCCCGAGATGAAGAGCGGCGTCCTGTGCGCATGGCTCAAGGACGAGGGCGATGAGATCCACAAGGGCGACGCCCTGTATGAGATCGAGACGGATAAGGTTGTCAATCAGATCGAAGCCACGGAGGACGGTATCCTGCGCCGGCAGCTGTGCGAGGAAGGCGACACCGTTGACGCGCTGGCTCCGGTCGCAATTCTCGAAACAAAGTAAAGGCGGGAGAGCATAATGGAACGGAAACCCGAATGGCTGCGCGTCCGCTACAACCAACAGGCTGTGAACGAGGTCGCGGAACTGATGCGCGATCTGAAGCTGAACACGGTCTGCAAAGCGGCAAACTGTCCGAATCTCGGTGAATGCTACCAGAAGCACACCGCCACGTTTATGATTCTGGGTGATATTTGCACTAGAAATTGCCGTTTCTGCAACGTCACCTGCGGCAAGCCGCTGCCCCTGACCCGGACGAGCCGGAAAATGTTGCGCAGGCGGCAAAAAGCTGGGGCTGCGCCATGTTGTTCTGACCTGCTCGACGCGCGACGATCTGCCGGACGGCGGCGCGGAGCATTTTGCGAAGACCGTCCGCGCCATCCGCGCGCTGTGCCCCGGTACAACGGTCGAGACGCTGACGAGTGACATGAAAGGCAGCCATGAGGCTGCCGATATCGTCATTGCCGCGCATCCGGATGTGTTCAATGTGAATATTGAGACGGTCAAGGAACTTCAGAAGGCCGTCCGCCCGCAGGCAGGCTATGACCGGACGCTGGGCGTTCTGCGCTATGTAAAAGAAAAAGACCCGACGATTTTAACCAAGACCGGCTTCATGGTCGGCCTTGGCGAGACGGACGAGCAGATCTCTGTCCTCATGGACGATATTCTTGCCACGGGCTGCGACATTCTGACCATTGGACAGTATCTCCAGCCGTCGGAAAAGCACTGGAAGCTTGACCGCTACGCGACACCAGAGGACTTTGCACGATACAAGCAGCTGGCGCTGCGCAAGGGTTTCCGGCATGTGGCTTCTGCGCCGCTGGCCCGCAGTTCCTACCGCGCGTGGGAGGCACTGGAGGACGTGCATGATTTATATTGAGACCGGCTCGACCGACGTTTACTATAATTTTGGACTGGAACACTATTTTGCCACCGAAAAGCGCCTGCCCGATACGGTTTTCCTCTTCTGGCGCACAACGCCGACGCTGATGGTCGGCAAGTACCAGAATATTCTCGAGGAGATCAACAAGCCGTATGCCGATGCGCATGGGATTCATCTCGTGCGCCGCATGTCCGGCGGAGGGACGATCTACACCGATCTCGGCGGCTGGCAATTCACATTTATCGAGCATTCGCCCGACCAGCAGATCGAATTTGCCCAGTACATTGGACCTGTCGTGGATGCCGTGCGTGAACTTGGCGCGGATGCCAGTTTCAACGGCCGCAATGATCTTCTGATCGACGGTAAGAAGTTTTCCGGCAACGCGCAGTACCGACTGGGCGACTGCATTGTGCACCATGGCTCTTTGCTCTATGACACGAACATCGAGCAGATGGTCGCGTCCACCACGGTCGACCCCTATAAAATTCTCTCCAAAAGCATCAAATCCGTGCGTGACCGCGTGACGAATATCTCCGAACACCTGCCTCGGAAGCTTTCGGTTGAGGAATTTAAATCTTGTATGGTGCGACATCTGATGCGCGGCAGTACGGATACCTATGCCGTTACCCCGGAGGACGATGCGCGCATCCGACAGCTGGCACAGGAGAAATTTGCCGCATGGGACGCGATCTACGGCAAGAATCCGCGCTTCAATCTTGAGCGCACAGGCCGCTTTCCCGGCGGGAAGCTCACGTTCCGGCTGGACGTGCAGCGCGGCGTGATCCGCAGCGCGTCCGTCTGGGGAGATTTTTTCTCCACGCTTTCCGCAGAGACGATTGCGGGTGCGCTTACCGGCTGCCGGTACGACCGGACTGCTGTTCTGGATGCGCTGCGGAAAAACGGAATCGACGGCGCTGTCTATCAGATCAGCGCCGCAGATATGGCCGCGCTGATCGCGGACTGACTGACCAGAACGCAGCCCTTTCGAGGGCTGCGTTTTTCGCACAATTCATAGTTTTTTTACGGATATGGGCTTGCATTTTCAGGGAATGTGTGGTATTATCTCGCTGAAAATTAAATGTGTCTAATTTTTGTTAGCCGTATCTAACATTGAGTGCGGCAGCAATCCAGAACAGGAGGTACATTTTATGAAACATCTTGGTTTGTTCGCGGCAGGCGTTCTGTTTGGCACCGCCGGTCTGAAGATCCTCAGCAGCAAGGAAGCAAAAAGCGTTTATGCGCACACCACTGCAGCCGTCCTGCGCGCCAAGGACTGCGTCATGCAGGCCGTCACCACCATCCGCGAGGGCGCGGACGACATCTACGCCGACGCCAAGTCCATCAACGACCGCCGCGCAGCTGAGGCTGAGCCCGAGGTGATTGAGGATACCGCTTCGGACGCGGAGTAAACCCGTAAGCATGCAAAGGAAGAGCCGTTTTTGCGGCTCTTCTGTTTTTCGGAGGTACAAATCAGCATATGAAGTGTAGCATTCTGCATGAGACGCCCGGGCGCATGCGCGTGCATCTCGCGCTTCGCCGCATGTCGCTGCGCGAAGCGGATCTTTTGGAATATGATTTGAAGGGCGTTGCCGGCGTCGTGTCTGTCAAGGTCTTCGATCGGACACAGGACGCGGTCATCACCTATACCTGCCCGCGCATGGATATCGTGCGGGCGCTCGCGTCGTTCTCGTTCACGTCGGAACAGGCGCTTTCCCGCCTGCCGGAGCATACGTCCCGTGCGCTCAACCGCGAGTATGAGGACAAGCTTGTTTTTACTGTCTGCCGCCGCGCGTTCTCGAGGCTGTTTCTGCCGATTCCGGTGCGGACAGCGATCGCACTGTTCCGCTCGGTTAAATATATCCGCGCAGGACTGAGCGCCCTACTGCACGGCAAACTTTCCGTCGCCGTGCTTGATGCGACAGCTGTGACTGTCTCGATGGTGCGCGGTGATTTCGATACCGCAGGCTCCGTCATGTTCATGCTGCGGCTGGGTGAAATTCTGGAGGAGTGGACGCACAAGAAATCTGTCGCGGATCTTGCGGGTGCGATGGCGCTGAACGTTGACAAGGTGTGGCTCCAGTCCGGCGAAACCGAACTGCTCGTGCCCATCGGCGACGTAAAGCCCGGCGACCGGATGATCGTGCGTACAGGCAATCTTATTCCACTCGACGGCAAGGTCGTCTCCGGTGAGGCAACGGTCAATCAGGCATCCATCACCGGCGAGTCCATGCCGGCCCCGGAAGCGCGAGGGCAGCTATGTCTACGCCGGGACGGTCGTAGAAGAGGGCGAATGCGTCGTGTGTGTGGAAAAGGCGCTCGGCGGAGGCCGGTACGACCGCATCGTGCACATGATCGAGGAATCAGAAAAACTCAAGTCCACTGCCGAGGACAAGGCTGCGCGCCTTGCCGACCGGCTGGTGCCGTATACGCTGGGCGGCACGGCGCTGACATATCTTCTGACGCGGAACGTCACGAAGATGCTGGCCGTTCTGATGGTCGATTTCTCCTGCGCGCTCAAGCTGGCCATGCCGATCGCGGTGCTTTCGGCCATGCGCGAGAGCAGCGGCTATCACATTTCTGTCAAGGGCGGACGGTTCCTGGAGGCTGTGGCCAAGGCGGATACCATTGTGTTCGACAAGACCGGTACGCTGACCTACGCCACGCCGAAGGTGGCGCAGATTGTGCCCTTCGGCGGTCATGAGGAGACGGAAATGCTGCGTCTGGCTGCCTGCCTTGAGGAGCATTACCCGCATTCGATGGCCAACGCCGTTGTGGAGGAGGCCAAAAAGCAGGGCCTCAAGCATGAGGAATATCATTCGCAGGTGCAATACGTCGTCGCGCACGGCATTTCCAGCATGGTCGAGGGCAAAAAGGTGCTCATCGGCAGCGCACACTTCGTCTTTGAGGACGAGGGCTGCACCATCCCGGAGGGCGAACAGGAGAAATTCGATTCCTTGCCCGCACAGTATTCGCACCTGTATCTGTGCATCGCGGGCGAACTTGCAGCCGTCATCTGTATTTACGACCCGCTGCGCGCCGAGGCAAAGGATGCCATCCGTGCGCTGCACGCCTGCGGCATCAGCAAGGTCGTCATGATGACCGGCGATAATCGCCGGACCGCCGCGTCCGTCGCGGAAGAGGTCGGCGTTGACGAATTCTACGCCGAGGTTCTGCCGGAGGACAAGGCGGCGTTCATTCGCGCGGAAAAAGCCGCTGGCCGCACGGTTATCATGATTGGCGACGGCGTGAACGATTCGCCGGCCCTGTCTGAGGCCGACGCAGGTGTCGCCATTTCGACCGGCGCAGCCATTGCGCGGGAGATCGCCGACATTACCATCGCGTCGGAGGATTTGTTTGAACTTGTCACGTTGCGCAAAATCAGCGAAGCCCTCATGGGCCGCATCCACCGCAATTACCGCTTCATTGTCGGCTTCAATCTCGGCCTGATCGTCTTCGGCGTGGCCGGACTCCTGCCGCCGACGACCTCAGCCCTTCTGCACAACGCATCCACGCTCGCCATCAGCTTAAAGAGCATGACAAATCTCTTGCCGGATAAAAAGAAGATCTAAGCCCTCAAGCCTCCCCTTGTCGTGCGACGCACGACAAGGGGAGGTAGCATTTTCGGAGAAAATGACGGAGGGGATTGGTTGCAAGGTTCAAAGTGCTCTGAAATTTGTAACGTTCGCATCCACCTCAGTCAGCTTCGCTGACGGCGTCCCCCCTATTGGCCCTTCGGGCCATTTCCCCGATAGGGGAATCGGCCCCTTGTGCCAAAGGGGAGCTTTTTTGGGGAGCCTGCGGTTGGATTTCTATTGTTTTTTTTGTCTTGGAGGTTGCAATTCAAGGGCAAAGCGGATAGAATAGAAAGAACGTTCCGCATGTGGGACGCAGCAAAGAGAAAAGGTCAGATCAGGTATGGAACAGGTCTTACAGCAGTTTTGTCTGGACGGAACGCCCGCCTCCTGCGAACCGTTTGGAAATGGTCATATTAACCGCACCTTCCGTGTTACCTGCAGCAGCGGGGAGAGTTTATACGCTCCAGCGCATCAACCGCGTTGCATTTCGGCATCCAGAAGAGTTGATCGAGAACATTGATGCTGTTTCGCGCTTTATTGCGCGCAAGGACATTGGACTGGAGATGATCTGCCTCTGCCCGGCGAAAGACGGCAGAAAATACGCCGTCGATGCGCAGGGGGAGTTCTGGAGAGCCTATGATTTTATCTCCGGCGGCCTCAGTCTTGAAGCGCCGCGCGACTGCAACGATTTTTATCAGGCGGCGGTCGCCTTCGGCAAGTTCCAGCAGGCGCTGGCCGACTTCCCCGCTGCAACGCTCCATGAAACGATTCCGCACTTCCACGACACCGAAGACCGGCTCAACCAGCTGCGCGCGTCGGTGGAGGCCGACGCTTGCGGGCGCGTCCGAGCGGTCGGGCCGGAGCTTACATTTATTTTCTCCCGCGAACAGGAACTCGGCACGCTCTGCCGGATGCTGCGCAGCGGTGCGCTGCCGCTGCGGGTGACGCACAATGATACGAAGCTGAATAACGTCCTGCTTGACGAACAAACGGGCCGCGCCAGAAGCGTCCTTGATCTTGATACTGTCATGCCGGGATTGTCGGCCTACGATTTTCGGCGACGCAGTGCGCTTCGGCGCGTCCTCGGCAGCGGAAGATGAGACAGATCTGTCAAAGGTCTTCCTGCGGCTTGATATGTACCGGGCTTATCTGGAAGGATATCTCGATGCCTGCGGGCATGCGCTGACGGAAAACGAGATCAACGTCCTGCCGCTCGGCGCGAAGATCATTACCATTGAACTTGGCATGCGCTTTTGAAGGACTATCTGGACGGTGATGTCTATTTCAAGATCGACCGGCCGACGCAGAATCTCGACCGCTGCCGCGCACAGCTGCGGCTTGCGGCGAACATGGAAGCGCAGTGGCCGCAAATGCAGCAAATCCTGCGGGAGACGGCCAGTTCCCGCTGCTGGACATAAAACTTCAGCATGGGCATTGTACCACGGAATGCACAAATGCGGTGCATGAAGTTTTGTGCATCATTTCCGGTTGCCCCGCAGGGGCAAGGAAAGGCACATTTCTTATTTTGCCATGTTTTTGCATAGAAAAAATCCCCCTTCGGCGGTTCCCAACGCCGAAGGGGGCTCTTTGTTGACAGCACACCGCAGAGGGGATCTGCGCAGACTACCCGGAAAGCACATGGGTTGTGCAGCTTTCCGGACGGCGCTTTCCGGGGGAGGAAAAGCGCCAGACAAAAAAGTCCGCACAGCCACCAGCCGTGCGGACAAACTCAATCGTCCATAGACTCCCGGTGACGGCAGGAGCACAGGTCTGGTTCTGACGTATCTGACTGAGCGCGGCATGCGCGCATCACAGTGACCCACTCGCGGGGAATTGCACCCCATTCCGCTTCCGGCATCCGTTCCATGCCGGGCGAACCGACCCGCCTTGTTTACTTTCCTATCTGTATTATAGCATGTTTTTTCTGCTTTGCAAGCCCCTTTCTACTTTTGTTCCTTAACACCAAATTAACATGTTCCTGCTGTATAATTGTCTCTGAAAAATCAAGGTGCTTCGGCGCCCTGTGAGGAGGAAGAAACATGTTTCTGATTAACGCCGCCATGGAGAAAATCTCCATTGGTACTGCTGCTCTGATCGTTGTGCTCGGCATGGCTGTCGTCTTTTTGGCCTCATTCTTCTGATGTGCGTCACAAAGATTGCCGGTGCCATCATCAGCCGCAAAAAGGCCGCAGAGCCTGCTGCTGCGCCCACTGCTACACCTGTTGCACCCGCCGCGAAGAACGCGCCTGCACCCGGCTCCGCCGGTAAGATCGCGCTGCACGACGTCCCCGACAAGACAGCTGCCATGCTCATGGCGATTGTCGCAGACAAGACTGGAAAGCCCCTCAACCAGCTTCGCTTCCTCTCTATCCGCGAGATCAAGGACTAATTCCTGTTTTTACATAATCAATAGCCGGAAGCGCGTGTATGCACTTCCGGCTTTCATTTTTTCTCATGCCCGGCCAAGCTGATAAAAGGCCACGGCACTGGCAGCGGCGACGTTCAGAGAATCGACGCCGTGGTGCATAGGGATGCGGACAGTATAGTCGCAGGAGGCGATCGTTGCATCTGCAAGCCCGTCCCCCTCCGTGCCCATCACAATGGCAAGCCTCTGTTCTGCCGCGAGGCGCGCGTCGTCCAGACGGACGGAATCATCCCGCAGGGCCATAGCTGCCGTGCAGAAGCCGAGTGCATGCAGGAGCGTTGGCCAGTCCTCCGGAAGATAGGCCCATGGAATCTGAAAGACCGTGCCCATACTCACGCGCACGGCACGCCGGTATAACGGGTCACTGCCCGCGTTTGTCAGCAGTACTGCATCCATGCCAAGCGCCGCCGCTGAACGGAAGATCGCGCCGAGGTTTGTGGGGTTCATCACGTTTTCCAGTACGGCCACGCGCGATGCGCCTTGCAGTAGAACTGCCGGATCGCGCGGCTTTGGTCTTCGCATCGCGCAAAGCATCCCGCGCGTGAGATGAAATCCCGTCAGCTGCGTCAGAACATCCAGTTCTGCCGCATAGACCGGTACGTCCGGGCAACGCGCAAGCAGCGCCGCGCCCTTGCCCTCAATATGCTTCTGTTCCATCAGAAACGACACCGGCTCGCAGCCTGCATCCAGCGCCCGTCCAATGACCAGCGGGCTTTCTGCTACGAACAGCGCGTTTTCCGGGTCGGCGCGGTTTACAAGCTGATTTTCCGTCAGCCGGGCATAAATATCCAATTCCGGCGCGTTAAAATCGGTGATCTGATGAATTTCCATGGCGTTTCATCCTTCCTTTTTGTCAGAATAGCTGTATTATAGCATTGACAATCGCGGGCCGCAACTTTTATAATCGCATCGAATACAGACAAAAGCGAGGATCAGATCATGTATCAGCTTGCAATTTTTGATTTGGACGGGACACTGCTCGATACGCTGGCCGACCTGCGGCAGGGACTCAACTATGCACTCGCCACACAGGGCTTTGCGCCCCGAACGCTTCCGGAGGTGCGTGCATTCGTCGGCAATGGCATTCGGAAGCTGATCGAGCGCGCTGTCCCCGCGGGGACGGGCGAGGCACAGATCGACGCAGTCTTTGAAGCATTCCATCCCTATTACGCCGTCCATTGTGTGGATTTTACAAAGCCGTATCCCGGCATTTTGGACCTGCTGCGGAAACTTCAGGCGGACGGCGTCGTCTCTGCCGTCGTCTCCAACAAGCCGGACTATGCCGTAAAAACGCTCTCCGAGCAATATTTCCCGGGACTTCTGGCCACGAGTGCAGGCGCGAAGGACGGCGTACGCAAAAAGCCCTGCCCGGATTCCGTCTTTGCGGTTGTTCAGCAGCTGGGGGCTGAGGCGCTGCGCGCCGTCTACATCGGCGATTCTGAGGTTGATATTGAGACAGCCCGAAACGCTGGCCTGCCCTGCATCTCAGTCAGCTGGGGCTTCCGCGACCGCAATGTGCTTGTCAGTGCGGGGGCCGAAACTATCTGCGACGATATGGACGCGCTGTACCGCGCGCTGCGGGAGGGCTGAAACGCGTATGGAGCGGAGAAACAACTATGCGATTCAGGCCGAACAGGCGCGGAAGCTGTTCTGCGCACACGATCTGGATGCGGTCGCGCGAGCGCATGGACTGCGGACAGATGCGGACTTTTATATCTGCATCTGCTCAGCGAGGATTATCGCGTCAGCCGTTCGAGCGGGCATATTGCGCGCCGGGAGGGAGAAGCGTGGCTTCCGGCGGACGGCTTTGACGAAACGCTTACGATCTTCGACCTGCTCTGCGACGCGAAGCCGGGCCGCAGAGCGGCCGGGGACTGGAAAACAACACTGGACTTTGGCGGACAGGTCCACCGGGGCCTGATGGAGTCGAACCGCGCGGATGAACTGGAACTGCTGTACGACCGGCAGCCGGAGCGGCTGCGCCGCGTCTGCCTGCACCTCGACGGTACGCCGATAGCGGGAGCAGATCTGGGCTTTTCCCTGCCGTTTTTGAGGATCTTTGCATCGCTGTTCAATTCTGGCACGGCGACGACGAATTTGTGCCCCGCCTGCGCGTTCTGTGGGACGCGAATGCGGATCAGTATCTGCGCTATGAGACGATGTACTATGCCATCAGCCTGATCAAGAGCCGCCTGCGGGAAATGTCGTGAACGAAGTACGCACGGTTTCGGTAGAGGCGGACTCTGTCCGCCCCGAGAAAGCTGTAAATTTGTCTGCACCCATGCCGATAGCGTGAAGTTTTGGCTGTTACAGTCTATTACAATAGAATGCGCCGGTGCACCTGGATTTTCGCAAAAACGTTGCTTTCACGCAGACTCCTATGTATAATAAAGCAAACCAAAAAGAGGTACTGTTATGCTTGATTCCTATCTTTCTGCGCTCTGCCAATATGCTGTGCGCACGGGGCTGATTCAGCCGGACGATGTGGTCTGTTGCCGCAACGCGCTGCTTGACGCGCTCGGATTGATTCCTTTGACGAAACTGCAGCGCCCGCAGAGGTGCCGCTTGCGGACATTTTGCAGGCTCTGACGGACGATGCCGTTTTGCGCGGTGTGTGTCAGGACAATCAGGTTGCACGCGATCTGTTCGACACGAAACTCATGGGCACCCTTACGCCTCGCCCGCATGAGGTGCGCACCCGCTTCCGCACACTCTATGAAGTCTCTCCGCGCGAAGCAACTGACTGGTTCTACCGCTTCAGTCAGGATACTAACTATATCCGGCGTGACCGTATTGCGAAGGACAAGAAGTGGACGTATGATTGCGAATACGGAACGCTCGACATCACGATCAACCTGTCCAAGCCCGAAAAGGACCCGTGCGCCATCGCCGCTGCCAAAAACGCGCCGCAGTCCGGCTACCCTAAATGCGCTCTTTGCGCGGAAAACGAGGGCTATGCGGGCCGCATGAACCACCCGGCCCGGCAGAACCACCGCATCATTCCGCTGCAGCTGGATGGCGGCGACTGGTATCTGCAATACTCTCCGTATGTCTATTATAACGAGCACTGCATTGTCCTGAATGCAGCGCATACGCCCATGCGCATCTCGGACGCGACGTTTCGGCGCCTGCTGGACTTCACGAAGCAGTTTCCGCACTACTTCCTCGGCTCCAACGCAGATCTGCCCATTGTCGGCGGCTCGATTCTGAGCCACGACCATTTTCAGGGCGGACATTATACCTTCGCCATGGAAAAAGCGCCGGTCGAACAGCCGGTCGCGTTTACGGGCTTTGACGATATTCGCGCCGGAATTGTGAAATGGCCCATGTCCGTGCTGCGTCTGAACGGCCCGGACTCTGCACGTCTGTGCCAGCTGGCAGACAAAATTCTGACGTCGTGGCGCGATTATACGGATGAATCCGCTATGATTCTTGCTGAAACAGACGGTGTTCCGCACAACACCGTCACGCCCATCGCCCGCCGTAGGGGAGACGATTTTTGAACTTGATCTCGTCCTGCGCAACAATCTGACGACGGCGGAGCATCCGCTGGGCCTGTACCATCCGCATGAGGCGCTGCACCACATCAAAAAGGAAAACATCGGCCTGATTGAAGTCATGGGACTTGCCGTTCTGCCGTCACGGCTGGACAGAGAACTTGCGCTTTTAAAAGACGCAATCCTGCAGGACAGGGATCTGCGTGCCGATGAGACGCTGCAGAAGCATGCAGACTGGGCGGAGGAATTGAAAACCCGGTACACGTTCAAACCGGAAAACGCGGAGGAAATTCTGAAGCAGGAGGTCGGCGCGGTCTTCATGCAGGTGCTGGAGGACGCAGGCGTCTATAAGTGCACCCCGGAGGGCCGGCAGGCCTTCCTCCGGTTCGTACAGAGCGTATAAAACAGCAGAAAGCGCCCTTCTCTGATTCGTAGAGGGGCGCTTTTAGTGTATGGATGCGCTCATTTAAGCGCATCTAGAATCACCATCCATGCCTGCGTAAGCCGCTCAACACTCCATGCGGCATTGGCAGGGCTGGTAGAGGGGAGTTTGACGGCGGTTCGGCCGGTTCGCATTTGCTGGTGGCGGCAGTAAAGCTGATAAGACGCCGTGCCGTTGCAGAAGATCTGCCGGATGGGTGCGTTCTGTAAAATCGGCGTGAGATCAGTCGGGACAGCCTCGCGGATGGAACTGTCGCTTGAACCCGATATTTCACAGCTGGCGATGGTGTCCCAGAGCGCAATGTGGTGCGTATGCAGCATCTGCTGCTTCTCTTCGACCGTGCGCGGGCATTCGCAGCCCAGCAAGGTTGAGACGACGCGCCAGAAGCGGTTTTGCGGATGGCCGTAGAAAAACATGGCTTCGCGCGATTTGACCGAGGGGAACGAACCCAAAATCAGAATCCGGGAATCCGCGTCATAGAGCGGCGGAAACGGATGAGAAAGCCTGTCCATCACAGAGCCGCGATCAGCGCATCGACCGCCTCGGGGCGCGTCGCCCACGAGCAGACGAAGCGCGCAGCCTCGTGGTCTTTATCCACATGTCCGTTCAGTTCAAATGCGAAGTCCTGCTTCAGCCGCTCGATCTGTGCATGGGAAAGGACAAGGAAGACCTGATTCGTGGGCGAGACGGCATAGAGGGAATATCCCTTTTCGATGGCTGCTGCCTGAATTCGCTGTGCCTGCGAGACGGCGTGGCGCGCCATGGACAGCCAGAGATCGTCTTTAAAATACGCCTTAAACTGCGTCCCGAACAAAAAGCCCTTGGCGAACATGCCGCCGCGCTGCTTGATCATGTTGCGGAAGTGCGGCTTGAGACTGTCGTTTGTGATGACAAGGGCCTCGCCGAACAGCAGGCCGTTTTTCGTGCCGCCGATGTAGAAGACATCGCAGTAGTTCGCAAAATCCGCCGGGGCCAGATCGTTTCCCTCCGCAACCAGCGCGGCGGGCAGGCGTGCACCGTCTAAAAACAGATACAGCCCATACTCCCGGCAAACGTCATGCAGCGCGGAAAGTTCCGATTTTGTATAGATCGTGCCAAGTTCTGTCGCGTCGGAGATATAGACCATGCGCGGCAGAACCATATGCTCGTCCTGTCCGTCGCAGTGGCGGCGCATGACCTCGCGCACAAGCGCCGGCGTCAGCTTACCGTCGGGCGCCTCAATGGCGCAGACCTTGTGGCCGGAGGCTTCGATCGCACCCGTCTCATGGACGTTGATGTGGCCGGTATCGGCAGCGATCACGCCCTCCCACGGGCGCAGCGCAGCGGCAATGACCGTCGTGTTGGCGATTGTGCCGCCGACCATAAAGTGCACGTCCGCCTGCGGGCAGGAAAAGCGTGCGCGGACAATGTCTTTTTGCCTCGTCACAGAAGCAGTCCATGCTGTAGCCGCAGGTCGTGATGAGGTTATTTTTTTCAAGTGCGGCGAGCACCTGCGGGTGCGCGCCCTCGGAATAATCGTTGCGGAAAGAAATCATCGAAAAGCCCGTCCTTATTTCAGATTCTATTCTGATTGTAGGGCCTTTGGACAGAAAAAGTCAACGAACTGCCTGCGTTTTTTTGCTGCGCTCCGGCAGGTGCAGCAGACTGCGCAGGCTCGGCGGCAGAACAGTGTTCCGCTGTTCCGCTGAGACACGCGGCCAGCACAAATACACTGAAAAAGACCGCCGTGCGGAGCAGCAGTGCTGGAATGCTTTCTAACTCCGGCAGCAGCTGCGCCGCAAACGCGCCCGCTGCAGCGCATGCACCGACGCCCAGCGGCGCGCACAGTCGAAGCGGGCAGCCGGTAACGGTCAGCAGCCGCCGCAGGCTCAACGCAAAGTTCAGCAAATGCGTCGCAGTAAACGCGAAAATGTAGCCGCCCAGCCCCCAGCGCGGCAGGAGCAGCATAAGCAGCACCGCATCCAGCGCCGAGGTAAACGTGTTGTAACGCACATTTGCGACCTGCTCGGAAAGTCCCTTCAGCATCCCGTCAGTCAGCGCATCCATGTACAAGACCAGCGCCAGCGGCGCGAACACGCGCAAAAGCTGACCAGCCTGTTCGCTCTGGTATAAAATCGCGGTAAGCGGCTCAGCCAGCGCGAACAGCAGTCCTGCCGTGAAGCCTGCGAACAGCAGCCCTGCCCGCAGACATTGCCCGGTTACGGAGGCGAGTCGTTCTCGGCGGCCCTGCGCGCGGCAGGCGGCAAGTTCCGGGATCAGCAAATCGACCAGTGCGTACAAAAACGCCGACGGCAGCATGAGCGCGGGAAACACCATGCCCGTGACCGTCCCATACGCCGCCATCGCGCTCAGCCGTGTTGCACCTGCACGCGTCAGGCCCCAAGGAATGAGAAACTGCTCCAGCGCCCGGAGCGCTGCGCGCAGCAGATCGTTCAGCGCCAAAGGTGCTGCCAGAGCGCACACACGCCGGGCCATGCTGGGTGCATGCGTCTGCCGGATACCGCGCCAGCTCTGCCTGTAAAGCGCGTAAAGCACCGCGTCCGCCGCGCAGGAGGACAGCAGCTCCCCACCCAGCAGCGCAAAGCAGGCCCCGGACACAGTCTGCGGCACAAAACGCAGCAGCAGCAAACTCAAGCCCAGTCCCAGAACGCGTTCGCCAGCATCGATGGCGGTCAGCTGCCAGACCTTTCCTACTGCGGTCAGATACCCGCCCAGCACCAAACCTGCACAGCCGGCTGGGAGCAGTCCCGCGAGCAGGCGCAGACTTCTGGCTGCCGACGGCTCATGCAGAATGCGTTCCGCCAGAAGCGGCGCAGCACAACATAAAGCCCTGCCGCCGCAAGTGTGCTGGTTACAAGCACAGAGCCGAGGCAGTGCGCGGCGGCAAGCTGCACCTGCTCCGGTTCCCGCTTGCCGTGCGCCTGCGCGCACAGACAGGAAGCTGCCACGCGCATTCCGGCCAGCCCCAGCGTCGTGGCAAACGCGAACACGGACAGCAGCAGCTGCACCGCGCCCAGTCCTTCCGCACCGATACGCCCGGCCAGATGCGCCTGAAACAGCATGGACGCAAACCGAAGCAGCAGCGCTGCCGCGGCGGTCAACAGCAGCGTATTTTTAAGGATCTGACGGCCAGAAAACAAAAAATCACCCTCCGTTCCATGTTTACGGAGCGGAGGGCGTGTATGCGGATTTTTATTTCAGCTGGAAGGTATAGTAGACGGCACCGATCAGTTCGACGGCGATGGCCGCGAACATGGCATAGAACGCGAAGCCGGAGCCGAAAAGCAGGCAGGCAGCCAGCACGACAGCCCAGAGCACGCAGATGAAGTAGAACAGCAGCGGATTAAACCCGTCCGGGAACAGCCGCAGCGTCCGGCCGTCAAGACTGAGTTTGCCGCGATTTTTTGCGCACAGGAACACGGTGAGCGCCGTGCCGATCAGAATCAGCGCCAGCAGAATGCTGCCCACAATGCGGTTTGCCATGTAGGAGGTGCGGGCGATGAGATAGAATACAACACCTGCAGAGGCTGTGACCAGCGAGAAGGTGAAAAATTCGGAATGATAAAGCTGCCAAACCATATACAGGCAGTAAACCAGTGCATGCAGCAGATAGATCACGATCATGTTGCCCGTCCAGAAGATGGACAGGATCAGGCTCGAGACGAACAGCAGCGCAAACGCCGCCAGCCAGTAGCGGCAGATCGTCCGCGCAAGCCCGTTTTTCAGCAGAACGCACAGCACAAGCTCAGCGGCGGTCAGCGCCAGAAACACATACCGCTGAACGCAGAACATCGGATAAAGCGCCGTAAAGCCCTCTACGGTGCTGTAATAGCCGCCGAGCTTCCAAAACGCGTAAATTACAACGATCATCAGCACGAATGCGGCGGGGACTTTATAGACAACGGACTGATCCTCCGTCTTTTTGCAGCAGTTTTGTTCTTTGTCATCATTCTGTTCTGTCCTTTGATTCAAAATTCCTATACACTGTATAGATGTCGTGTCAGTCTAGCGCGCCTGCGGCAAACAGAACGGCACTGAGCGCACACAGCGGCGCAGTCTCGCAGCGGAGAATGCGCGGGCCGAGCGTACAAACCTGAAGTCCGGCGTGTTGTGCAAACAGGACTTCTTCGTCGGAAAATCCGCCTTCGGGCCCGGTCATGATCGAGACGGTTTTTGCCTGCGCGCTGCCGATGGCGCGACGCAGGGAAAGCGCATGCTCGTTTTCATACGGAAACAGTGCCAACTCACATCCGGCTGCACGCTGCACGGCGTCTTCAAACGACGGCAGCACGAGCACCTGCGGGATTCGGCCCCGACCCGACTGCGCAGCGGCGGACGCGGCGATTTTCTGCCAGCGCTCGCGCCTTTTCTCAGCCGAGGCTGCATCAAGCTTCAGCACACAGCGGGAGGACGGAAAGGCTGCAATCTCATACGCGCCGAGTTCGGTTGCCTTCTGAATCACATGCTCCAGCTTGTCGGCCTTCGCGTAAGCCATATAGACGCTGCAGGCGACCAGCGGCTCCGCGCCGGAGGCTTCCGTGCTGTTTACGACCAGACATATCTGCTGGGGAGAGATGTCAGAAACGGTGCAGCGGTAGTCAGTCCCGCAGCCGTCGCAGACGAGAACGCTGTCACCGCGCCTGAGCCGGAGAACCTTCACATGCGCTGCGTTTTCTCCGTCAAGCGTCAAAAAGCTTCCGCGCACATCGTTCGGCGAAACAAAAACTTCGGCAACCGCCTCGCCCGCCTTCCTTAGTATACATACAGTTGGTATTATACCAGATATCGGGACGAAGCGCAAGTAAAAAGTGATGGAACATCCGGCCAAAAAAGAAATAAAACACTTGACAAATACAAAAGCTGTGAGTATAATAACTGAGCAATCGGAAATTGTATGCGAGAGTGCTGGAATAGGTAGACAGGCACGTTTGAGGGGCGTGTGGCAACCGTCGTGTGAGTTCAAGTCTCATCTCTCGCACCATGTGAATGAAACCCGTTTTTCGAACAGTTTTATCGAAAAACGGGTTTCTTCTTGTCTTCAAAGCCTTGAGAAACCAAGGCTTTTCTTTTTTATCTGCTGAGCTTATGTGCATCAAAACTCGCAGAATATGAAACTATTATTTTTACACAATGTCGTTATTTGAACACGACCTTTTTATAAACGTTCCCTGTAGGCTTCCTCAAACGCCTGTGGTGTCTTGTATTTCAAGGTTCGATGTGGACGGAGTTCATTGTAAAACCGAATATATTGCTCCACACTTTTGCGGTAGCTTTGTTCTGAGGTGTACTCTCTGCGGTACGCCTCCTCTTTTTTGAAGGAAGCAAAAAATGCTTCGGCCACTGCGTTGTCATGCGGCCGTGCTGTGGCGGAAAAAGACTGCTTCACCTCACATTTTTGCAGCAATGCTGTAAATGCGGCCGATGTGTACTGCTTGCCGCGGTCGCTGTGAAAAGTCAGAGCCACTGGGATTGCCGCGTTCCCGGAAAGCGGTTCGGAATGTGCTGGTGACCAGATTTGTACTGGCATTGCGGGATACTCGATAATCGACGATTCGGCGTGAGAAAAGATCGAGGATGATGCAGAGATACATCCAGTAATCATTGACTTTGAAGTATGTAATATCGCTGACCCAGATCTGGTTCGGATGGTCTGCAGTAAACTGGCGTTCCAGCAGATTTTGCTTTTTGTATTGTTGCTGCTTCTTGTATTGCTTTTTCGCGTCTGGACGGATGCTTTGCAGCCCCAGTTCCTGCATGATTGCCGCAATGCGTTTGGTGCTGACCCGGACACCGCTCCCGGCCAGAGTGATGCGGATCTTTTCAGCGCCGAATCGCTGGGAACTATCATCGAAGACCTGCTGTACCAATCGCATAAGTTCGATCTGCGCTTCCTCCCGCTTGCTATGATCGGCGCGGCGAAAAATATAGTTGTAAAAGGTTCCGCGGGCAATATCCAGTGCTTCACATAGTTCATGGACGCTGTAGGTGTTATCTGCCTGACGGTAAATGTTTTCTAAAACGGACAGCTTTTTCTGCAGCGGTACATCTGCGATGTAACCGGATCGTTTAATGATCTCCATTTCATGCTCCAATTTTTCCAGCCGCCGCGAAAGCGCATCAAACTCTTTCGGTGTATAAATACGATTTGCTGCTTTGATGGAGCAAAACTCTTTTCTCCAATGGTAGATCGTGCTTTGGGCAATACGCAGTTCCTGACTGAGTGCCAGGATGGATTCGCCGTTCTGGTAACGTTTGATTACTTCGGTTTGAATTTGGTTGAGTATTCTTTGGGCATATTTCTTTCTCTTAAAAAAAATATTGAGACCATTATATTGAGAGCCCCGCAGCAGTAAAAGGGCTTGTATATTCCCAAATGGTTCTCGAACAAAATACAAGACACCCTGGCTTAAGATATTCCAGACACTGTCTGGAATATCTTAAGCAGAGTGAAGCGGATATATGAGCGGGGGTCTCGGCATAGTCAAATTGCTTGCTACTGAATGTCTGCGGCGTTTTATCACGCAGCAGCACACTTCGGAGCTGGCTTTGTTACGTTTTCGTACAGATTCTCTAAAAAGGAAGCCGTTTCCAATAAAGTATGCTATAATATACACATGGGTTTACAAAATTTCTCTATTTTTGACGACGGAGGTGAGAATGCTGCGTGGCCATAAAGACCGAAAATTCCTATGTACCAGTTTCCGAGTGGAATAGCGCGCTGCCGGTAATCTATTTTTAAGTAAAATGACGTAGACAAGGGTAATATCAGCGGAGCGTATTTGAAGGGGGTATTTAAGTAATGGGTACAATTCATTTTGTTTCAGGCTTAGAATCTTTAACCTTGAAAGCACTGAAAGACGCGGAGGATTGCGCAGATATTGTAAAGGACCTTGGCAGAATTTATTACACAATTGCACACGGGTCAGAGCAGGACGCACGCGCTCTTGACTATGAGCTGCAGCAAAAATATCCTGCGATTGATGCAATGCTCCAAGCCGCCGACAACCTACAAGCAACACGGATACCTTTGTGTTTTACAACAGTTAAAAGTGGCTCATCCGCGAAATCAAATTTGCAGCAGGATTACTGGGGGATTATTTGTGATGCGGCAATCAAAAAGGGGATCAAAAAGCGCATGGAGGATTGCATTGACCACATTGAATATTCCTGAACAGCTTCAGCATATGCCTTGATACAGAGAAAGAACGTTCGGATCAAGTGGGGTGCAGAAAGCAATGGAGTACATAGATTACACAGATCAAGTGCAAGTTGATTATTCGCATTTGCAAAAGTCCAAATTAAAATTTAAAAAGGGACAACGGGCAAAGTCAGTTTATCATTATACCTCCATCGGCGGACTGGAAAGCATACTGCGCAACAAAACACTTCGTTTTACGAACATTAAGTATATGAATGATAAGGATGAGATTATTGCGGGGCTGGACAGCATCGCAAAAGATTGCAATGCATCGGACGAAGTGCGCGAACAAATGCGTTTGGCTATTACAAATCTTGGCATGCAGCTGTTTGTATGCTGCTTCTCTCTTAAGGAAGATTCTCTTCCTATGTGGAATTACTATACGAAAGAAATCAATAGCCAAGGATACAATATCGAATTTGATGATAAAAAGCTTGTAGAAAGTATCTTGCGAAGCAATCCGGTTCTGGACGGCTGCAGCTTTTCGTTTGGCAATGTTGACTATAGCAAGGACAACAATTCAGAATACAGCCACATACTTACAAACGGGCTGCTGTCCTCTATGGAGGTCGCTATTTCAAAAATATTTCTGGCCGTCGTCACCGAGATGTCAAAAAAAAGCAAGCTTCAGGCATCGACCAATCAGCACTGCGTGAACTGGAAAAAAAGTGAGCGATTCTGAAAGAGAGCAAAAGCTGGATAACCTTCCCGTGTATGTCTATCAAGGCGAACAGTGCAGCTTCGAAAAGGCCGCACTCAGCGACTGCCTGTCTTTTTATAAAAAGAGACTGTTTCAATCAGGAAAGTGAATTTCGTATCGTAATCTCGGTCCCTGATGAACTTCTTGATAAGCTTTCAGAAATGGGCGTCTATAAATTCAGAGCAGGCAATGGGATTCTGATACCCTACATAGAGCTGAAATTTTCAGAAAATGCAGTAAAAAGCATTACAATCTCGCCTACGGTGCAAAGTGATTTGGTTGAATCAAGTATTCGGGATTTTTTGCAGTATTGCAAATATAACGCACCTGATTTTTCGAATTTTATCAAACACTCCAACATCCCAGTTCGGTTTTGAATACCAAGTTGAACGTCAGAAAACCTGTGGATTACGGCACGATGTACCGGGAATTGGCCGCAATTCTTACGCAGAATCTTCCGCAGATGGATGAAGTATGCCATCGGCAAAGTCATCAGTCAGCGCCCGGAGAAGGGCGCGGCGGTCGCAGCGGCAGAATTCTTGCAGGCGAATTTCCCTGACCGCACAGGCTTTTCCCCGCGCAATGTGCGCCGGATGCGCGATTTTTATCGGACCTATGAAAATGACCAAACGCTCCTCCGGCTGGCAATGAAAATCGGCTGGACGCTGAATGTGGTAATCATGGAAGCGGAGCTGACAAGAGAGGCTCGCAAGTGGTATCTGAAACAGGCGCGGGTACAGAAGTGGTCAAAAAGAACTGCTGGAGATTCTCAGTAGCGATTATGAACCGGGTACGGAAGCAGATCAAGATAACTCCTCTTTGCGTTTTTCTGAGAGCTGTGGTAAAATAAATCAAGAAATAAGGGAGCAGCAGCTATGCAGCCTTGCTATTGCATCATTGACGGTCAGTCAAACGAACAGATTCCTGCCTCTATTCGGGAAGCGACTGCCACTGATTTTGAACGAACAGCGAGAGAGCATTGGCAGACCGACTGGCGCACGGATTTTATTCAGGACGCTACGCTCGAAAAATACGCGTTGGAGTTGGAAGCGACCAGGGAGCTGGTTGGACTTGCCGCTTACCGGGATATGCCGGAGGGCGTGTTGGTTTATGTGGAGTATATGGAGAGCGCACCCAGCGGAAATCCGACGCTGTCCAAGCCTAGAAAATACACTGGGATCGGCGCAGCACTGCTGGCGTTCGGAATTCAGCTTTCCATCGATTACGGCTACGGCGGTGCAATTTATTTGAAAGCGAAAACGTCGCAGCTTCGCGAACACTATATGCGAAATTATGGCGCAATCCCATTCAGCCGGTTTGACCCGTTTCTGCTGCTGATTGACGGCGATGCCGCGCGCGAGCTATTTGGACAATACTTGAAGGAGGTCTGACGGATGCAGAACAAAAAATATCTGGAGTTGGACGCGCTTGCTGCGCCGGACAGCTATGTTGCACCTCCGACGCCTTCGTCCGGCAGGTCATGGCGGATGTGGAGCGGATTGCCCAGCAACAGGAGACAATCGCGGATCACAGTCAGGAATACCGGCTGCTGGACAGGCTGCGCGCAGACTGCGAATACTTTTAGGCGCTGGCGCTCGTGCGGAAAAGCACCTGTGGGCGGGCAATGTCCACGCACAGATCGCCAAGCTGCGGGAGCTGTATGACGCCCTGCCGGAAAAACCGGAATGGCTGACAAAAGAGGCCATCGACGAGTATGCCGAACGGATGGCCCCGCCGTATCAGGTGGTTGTATATCATCACATGGAAAACGGCTTTGATGAAAAGCTGGATTACCAGACGCTGCAAGAGGCGGAAGCGGCGGCGCAGGGCTATGTGGACGGCACGATGGAAAGCGACGGCTTTGCGTATGACGGCGCAGCCATCTACGACCAGCAGGCACGGAAGTATCTGCGTATCTACGGCGATTACCCAGATGAACGGGCGCACGCAGAGGTAGCGGGACGTGAGCCGACCGCAGAAAGCATTATCCCCGCAGACCGTTTCCATGTGGTGAGCCTTGACCGGGGCTTCCGCACTCTGTACGCCGTATGGGACGATGAAAACCACGGCTACTATGTGGACGCAGACGGCGTGACCGAGGAATTTACAAGCGAATGGCAGGCGGAGGCGTACCGGCTGGAGCTGCAAGGACAGGCGGAGCAGGCGCTTTTAGAGCGTGCAAAGGGGCTGATCTCCGACTTCTGCCGGAGCGAATACGGCTCAGAGGCGGATTTCAGCGACCCCGCGAAGATTGGCATCGCCTACACCACCGTCACCGACGATGAGATTCCCGTTCAGGTAAATATTGACCTTGTGAACTTCCGGCTGGAACGCTATCTGGACGATGAGCATTTGGAAACCCGGCAGTACGCCTCTTTGCAGGAGCTTATTTCCAATGAGCTGGAGAACCTCGATTTCAGCGACCTCATCCATGTTTCGGATGAGGATGTGGAGCAATACCGCTGGCGTGAGCCGGAGGAAGCAGTTACAGACGTTCCCGAAACAGCTCCTGTCCCGCAGAGAGAACCGTTCCCGTATTCCGTAGGGGATACGGTGTATCTGGAAAACGGCAAGCCCTATATTATCGAGAGCGTCGGCGTCTTTGATATTACCCTCAGCGACCCGACGCTTTTCTATCCCATCTCCCGTGCGGAGAGCAGGGAGAGCTTCGCGCGGCTCATGGAGCGGTATCCGCAGCCGGAAAAGACCGCCGCAGAGAATACGGCTGTCCCCGAAAAAAAGAACCAAACCACACCTACACCGAGGAAACCGTGGCGGTGTATCCCGGTGACAAAAATAACCTCCCCTATGATGTAGAGATTCGCACCCTGCGCTTTGACGAGCCGGAGCCTCCATCTTTTGAGGAGGTCGTGGACGCCAATCCCATTTCCGTGCAGGCAGGCGGCGAGTGGCAGACCTTCCCCAACCGTGAAGCCGCCGAAAAAGCCATGTACGAGGAGTACAAGGACAATCTTCGCCGGAACGCAGAAAACTTCCGCATCACCGACGATGAGCTGGGCGTCGGCGGCGCAAAGGCCAAGTTCCGGGCGAATATGGCGGCAATCAATCTTCTGAAGGAGTTGGAATTTGAGGGCTTGCAGGCCAGCCAGGAGCAGCAGGAGGTCTTGTCCCGGTATGTGGGCTGGGGCGGCCTTTGCGGATGCTTTTGATGAAGGCAAGGATAACTGGAAAGACGAATTTGCCGAGCTATACGCCACACTTTCCCCGGAGGAATACGCCGCCGCCAGAGCTTCCACGCTGAACGCTCACTACACCAGCCCCACGGTTATCAAGGCAATCTATGAAGCCGTTGGAAACATGGGCTTCCAGACCGGCAACATCTTGGAGCCCAGCATGGGCGTGGGCAACTTCTTCGGTATGCTGCCGGAGAGCATGAAAAGCAGCAGGCTTTACGGCGTGGAGCTGGATTCCATCACGGGACGCATCGCAAAGCAGCTCTATCCAAAGGCGGATATTACCGTGGCGGGCTTTGAAACCACCGACCGAAAAGGACTTCTTTGACCTCGCCGTGGGCAACGTACCCTTTGGACAGTATCAGGTCAATGACCGGGCTTACAACAGGCTCGGCTTCTCCATCCACAACTACTTTTTCGCAAAAGCGCTGGATCAGGTGCGTCCGGGCGGCGTGGTGGCCTTCGTCACCTCCCGCTATTCAAAAGGAACAGGTTAAGTATGAGCCTGCCCGTCATGTTTCCAAAACCTATAACGAGATTGACCGTATGGGGCAGAAAACAATCACAGGTAAAATGGCAATCTCCAAAGAGGATTATTCTGAGCTGACTTCCCTTGCCAAAGAGGGCATTACAAGTCGTGCGGAAATCAATAAATTGGAGCAGAGTGCAAATTATTACCGACAGAAAATATTTTGACAGTGCAAATGCACTGGAAAGAATGAAAACCAAATACAACGAACTGAAAGAAAAGTGCAGACCTTTTCTTGAAGCGTTGGAGCATTTCCCCGACCGAAAAAGTGAAGCAACTTTTTTTTCTTTTAAGGAAGCACAGGAACGAGCCGAAAAAGAAGCAAGGGAAAAAGAAAGACAGGAGCGTATCAAGGCACGAAGAAACAAGCGTGGTATGGAAAGATAACCATTTCCATTGTACTTGCAACTTAATGACTTCTTGATATGTTCAGATGAAACAGGCTGTATTTGTGGGGTGTTCAAACGGAATGCCCCACAGTCAATTTATGAAAAGGAGAAACGGACGATATGAAAGAAAACACTTTATCTTATACAACACGAATAGGTAAAACCACTTTTATTGTAAATGTGAAGCAATCGGAAAGTGCGAAGAAGCCTTTGAATACGGTGTTTCAAGAAATATGCAGACACGAGATGTTGGGAGATTTTTCAGCGGATAAATATTTGAATTTAGAAAACTTACAAAAATCATCTTGACAATGCCAAGTTCTTTAACCTGCCGGAGCTGATGAACCTGTTCCGGGAGGCGGCGGACATCAAGACCGCCGATCAGCTTAACCTTCCCACGCCCACTGCCATCTACCACACCGAGGTCACACAGCCCACGGCGCTGCAACAGCAGATGGTGCAGGAGCTGTCCGAGCGCGCCGCAAAAGTCCACGCGGGGAGCGTGGACGCAAGCACCGACAATATGCTCAAGATTACCTCGGACGGACGCAAGCTGGGCCTCGATCAGCGCGTCATCAAACCCGACCTGCCGGACGACCCGAACAGCAAGGTCAATCTCTGCGTCAACAACATCCACCGCATCTGGCAGGACGGACAGGCGGAGAAGCTGACCCAGCTCGTGTTCTGCGACCTGTCCACTCCCAAGGGCAAGGCGGCGCAGAGCGGCAGGATCGCCGCAAAAGGCACGGACAGCCCGGAGCTTCACGCGCTGGAGGCTGCCATTGACGCGGAAACCGAACCGGAGGAGCCACCCTTTACCATCTACGACGACATCCGGGAAAAGCTCGTCGCCAGAGGAATCCCCCGCGAGCAGATCGCATTCATCCATGAGGCGAATACGGAAGTCCGAAAGAAGGAGCTGTTTGCAAAGGTGCGCTCCGGTCAGGTGCGTGTGCTCATGGGCAGCACCTTCAAGATGGGCGCGGGCATGAACGTGCAGGACAGGCTCGTGGCGCTCCACGACCTCGACTGCCCGTGGCGGCCGGGCGATCTGGAGCAGCGCAGCGGGCGCATCATCCGGCAGGGCAACCGCAACAAGGAGGTACACATCTACCGTTATGTCACGGAATCCACATTCGACGCTTACCTCTGGCAGACCGTGGAAAATAAGCAGAAGTTCATCTCCCAGATCATGACCAGCAAATCCCCGGTGAGAAGCTGCGAGGACATTGACGAGGCGGCGCTCTCCTATGCCGAGATCAAGGCGCTGTGCGCCGGAGACGAACGCATCCGTGAAAAGATGGACCTCGACGTGGACGTGGCGCGGCTGCGGCTGATGAAGGCCAACCACCAGAGCCAGCAGTACCGCTTGGAGGACAACATCCTGCGGCATTTCCCGGCACAGATTGAGGAAAACAAAGGCTTCCTCTCCGGCTTTGAGGCGGATATGAAAACGCTGGAGGCCCATCCGCATCCGAAGGACGGCTTTGCGGGTATGGAGGTCAAGGGCGACTTTCTCACCGACAAGGACAATGCCGGTGCTGCCATTCTGGAAGCGTTCAAGGACGCAAAGGGCTTGGAGCCCGTTCCAATTGGCAGCTATCGTGGCTTTTCTATGTCGCTGACCGTGGAAAACTTCGGAAAGGACTTCATCCTCACCCTCAAGGGCAGGATGAGCCACCGGGTAGAGCTGGGCAAGGACGCAAGGGGCAACCTCGTCCGCATCGACAACGCCCTCGCCCAGATGCCGGAGCGGTACGAAACGGTGCAGGGCAGGCTTGAAAACGTGCAGGCGCAGCTTGCAACGGCCAAGGCGGAGCTGGGCAAGCCCTTCCCGCAGGAAACGGAGCTGAAAGAAAAATCCGCGCGGCTGGCGGAGCTGAACGCAGAACTGAACATCGACGACCGGACGCCCATGGAACAGGCGGCGGAGAATGTGGTGGCGAAACGCCCCTCCGTCCTCGGCAAGCTGAAAGCGCCCTGCGTCCACGGCGCTGGGGAAAAGAAAAAATCTCACGAACAGGAGGCACGATGAATATGAACGAGGCACTTACAACACCCTTATACGACAAGCTCTCGCGGGAGCAGGACAAGTACCGGGACTGGCTGAAAGGCCAGCCCCCGGAGGAAATCCTCCATCACAGCTATGAATACACCGTGCGGGAGGATATTTTGATGAGTATGGAGGAGCTGACGCTCAGCGAGGCGGAAACGCGGGCGCTGCTGCTGTCCCCCTCGCCTATGGCGATCCTCTACGACAAGTTCTCCGATCTGGAAACCGGCTACATGGATACGATCCGCGACAGCATCGAGGACACGGCAAAAGACGAAGCAAAAAAGCTCCGGGATCTGCCGGTCTATCCCTACCCCGCCGATCACGCGCGGGAACAAGGGGAGCTGGACGCCTACCGTGCGTCCTTCCGCGCCAATGTGAGCTGTAAGGAGGCCATTGAAGCCGCCATCCGGGAGCATTACCATGACAACCGCCTTGACACTACGGCGGTGGGACAGGTGGCGGAGCAGTTCGGACAGGAGCGGATGCTCTACGTCCTGGCGGCCACCGTCCGCCATTTTGATTACGACGGGCGCATCTCGCGGGACAACAAGCGCTGGGCGAATACCATCCCCGCTTATCAAAACAAAGACGGCATGGATAGCGACCGCTCGGTGCAGTTTGTGGTAGCTCACACCCCGGCCTGACGGACCTGTTTCTCACGCAGGCGCGGCACGAGCAGCGGCTGCGCCATCCCCTCACCGCCGACGAGATCAAAGCGGAGGCGGCGCGGCTGCTGGGTAAGCTGCAAGAGCCTGTGCAGCCCAACAGCCCCGGCGGTACGCACTTCATCGCAGAGGTGTCCCGTGACTTCATGGAACGCGCCGGAGCGAAGGACACTGCGGCGCTGCAAAAGCTGCTGCCCTTTTCCACCCTTGCCCTCACGACCCTCAAGGACCGCAGGGGCGTGTATGCCCTGATCGGCAAGGACGAGGATCGCAGCCAGTCCCTCCGGCGTCCCTCCGTCCGCTCCAAGCTGCAACAGGCGTCGGCGGAGCAGAAGCCTACCGCAAGGAAGAAGGATTTGGAGCTGTGACATGGCGAAGCGAAAACGGGACATCCAGCTTAAAGTCCGCGTGACGCCGGAGGAACGGGCGATGATCGAGACGAAGATGGCGCAGCTCGGCACGACGAACATGGGCGCATATCTTCGGAAAATGGCCATTGACGGCTATGTGGTGAAGCTCGACCTGCCGGAGCTGCGGGAGCTGGTGTCGCTGCTGCGGTATTCCTCTAACAATCTCAATCAGCTTGCGCGGCGGGTGCATGAAACAGGGCGCGTTTACGCCGCGGACATGGAGGATATACTCCAAAATCAGGAGCGGATTTGGCAGGCGGCAAGCGGTATCCTGTCTCGGCTTGCCGCCATCAAATAATGGGGTATTTATCCCATGCGGGGCGGCTTGCTGCGAGGTAAGCCGCCCCTGCTTTTTTGCGGTTCGGCATCCTTGCAGGGCAAGGCAGCTTCCTGTATGCTGAAATCAGAAACAAACAAAACTGGAGGGATATTGATATGCGTTTCCTTTTGAAAATCCTCTTTGCGCCCATCCTCGCGGTGCTTGCCGTCGTTACATGGTTTCTTGTGTTCGTTGTCGGCCTCTCCAGCGGCATCCTCTGCATCCCCGCCGCCATTCTCGGCTTCTTCGGGCTGTTCATTACTCTTTGTGGATTCCGTCAGCTACGGCGCGGGGCTGCTGGTGATCGCGTTCCTCATCAGCCCCTACGGACTGCCCATGCTGGCGACGTGGCTGTTAGCAAAGCTCCACGTCCTGCGCTATATGCTTCGGGACTGGATATTTTGGAAAGGCTATTTTTGTGCAAAAAACACGCATCAAGCAAAAGCGCGGGGCATATCGCCCCGCGCTTTTCGTTTTATTCGATCTCGTAATCCTCGCTGTCGTCGGCCTCGCCGGTGGTGCAGGTGAAGCACAGGTATTCGTCCCTGTGACGCCGCTGCCTGCCGCCCAGATGGGCGCGCCGCAGATCATGCACCCTGCGCCGTTTTTCTTGGCGGCGAGGGATTCCCGCAGCGAGGCGATCAGATCCTTACGGTTGGTATCCTTGTTGTTTTTCACCACGCCGTCCGCAAGTTCTTCAACGGAAATATAGGTGAACATATCAGTCCTCCGTTTTGACCGTAATATACTTTTGATTGCGGCTGTTGGGCTTGTCGGGAATGGTCATGCGGAGCTGCCCGCTTTCCAGCAGGGGCTTCAAATAATGCGCCGTAAAGTGCTTAATGTCTTTGAAGCCACAGAACTTGGCAATTTCTGCCTTACTGTGCGGTTCCATACAGTATGCGATGATTTTATCTTGCGGGGTATCTTGTGGGGTGACTTGTGGGGCTCCCCTAAGTTATCCGCCAGCTTCGTATTCGAATGGTGGCGTATAGCATGAACGCCTCCACGCGATACTCCGGCTGCGGCAGGCCCGCCGTTTCCATGACCTCGTACAGCCGGTCTACGCCCTCGCCAAACTCCTGCACATATTCGTACTCATGCAGAAACTGCGCAATTTTCGGGTTGCGGGAAAAGTGAACGTGCCGCATATTGTTCAGCCGCACGATACCGGGCAGCGTACCGGGGCTTTCCACTGTCAGCCGGTCGTCGAACATCTTGATTTGTATGTCCGTTCCCTTGATGCTGTAATCGCGGTGCGCGACGGCGTTGACTATCAGCTCTTTCCAGGCAAACTCCGGGTATTCTGGCTCGGTGACGAACCGGGTATCCGCGCCGAGATAGGTGCGCTCCTTGATCTGCCCGCGCACAAACTCCAGCGCCTTTTCCGTCACCTGCAAAATGCGGCCCTCGAATACCACGTCCTTGATGACGTTCATCTCCGCGCCGACCTTCGCCTCCGTACCCTCATATCGGACAAAACGGATGCGGGCGCGGGGAAAGAAACGCTTCGGATTCCTGCCAAACAGCAGCATGGCGGCGGCGCTGACTGCCTCCTTGCCGCCCTTTTCCGAAACGAACTCCTTGTTCTCCCGCAGGTATTCCTCCGGGCTTTTTCGGTAGCCCAGCTTTTCCGTGTACGCCTTGACAAAGCCGATGTCGATGTCCTCCATCGCCGCGTCCGGGACAGGCGTATCCTCAAAATAGCGTGTTCCCTTTGCGTACATGAGCTGCAAGCGTTCCTCAAAATTGAGCTTCTTGGACTTATCCCCCGACGCGGAAGAAAACCTCGTCCGCCTGATTGGCGTGGAGGTCATTGCTCTGCAACACCTCGATCAGCAGAATGTGGTCGGGCGTTCCGTCCCTGTTCACGCAGGAGAGCCGTTCCGTTTCCACCCGCACGGAGGGCTTGCAGAAGTCAAACGGCGCACGAAGCAGCTCGTTGATATGCTCCGCATGGCCGTCGATGCCGGTGATCGTACCGTCATCCTCCACGCCGACAGCGATCATGCCGCCGTCCGCGTTGGCAAAGGCGATCAGATGAATCGCCAGCGTTTTTGCATCGATGCGGGCGCTCTTTCGGTCAAAGAGCGGCGATTCCACCGCACCGCAGATTTGCGCTATCGTCATTCTGTGATTCATGTGCCGACCCCCTCGTCATAAGAAAAATCCAGACCGTGCTCCTCGCAGTATTTGCGAATGACGAACACCGTCATTCTATTGGGCATCGTCCTTCCGTTCTCCCAGCGATTGACGGAGGTGAAGCTCACGTTCAATTCCTCCGCAAGCTGACGTTGAGAGATCCTGCGCTCACTGCGCAGCTTGATGATGGCTTCGCCAAAGGTCATTTCGTATCACGCTCCTTATATCATAGTATAGCACATGGCAGCGAAAACATACAAGAAAAATACGGAGGACTTCAAATAAGAAATTACAAATCCATCCCACCGAAAGGAGGCCGTGCCCCATGGCGACCACACGCATCATTTCCATGCACGTTAATCAGGGCAAGACGATTGCCGACTGCCTGACCGACCGCATCGACTACTCCAAGAATCCAGACAAGACACAGGGCGGTGAGCTGATCTCCGCCTACGAATGCGACCCGAAAACCGCCGACGCCGAGTTCCTTTACTCCAAGCGCCAGTACCAGACCATCACCGGGCGGGAGCAGCGGCACGACGTGATCGCCTATCAGGTGCGCCAGTCCTTTAAGCCCGGAGAGATCACACCGGAGGAGGCGAACCGCGTGGGCTATGAGTTTGCCGAGCGGTTTCTGAAAGGACGACACGCCTTTTTCGTTGCCACGCACACCGACAAAAAAGCACATTCATAATCACATCATCTGGAACTCCACCACGCTGGACTGCAAGCGAAAGTTTCGGGATTTTCTCGGCTCCGGCAGGGCTGTCGCACGGCTCAGTGACGCCATCTGCACCGAGCATCGGCTTTCCGTAATCGCCGATCCGAAGCGCGGGAAAAATCACTACGGCAAGTGGCTGGGCAACAACGCGAAGCCCACCCATAGGGAGCTGCTCTGCGGCCTCATAGACGCGGCGCTTTTGCGGAGGCCCGACAGCTTTGACGCGCTTTTGAAGCTGCTGCGCGATGCTGGTTGCGAGGTCAGACGGCGCGGGAATACGCTTTCCCTGCGGCACCCGGACCAGCAAGGGCTTTATCCGCCTGTCCTCCATTGAGAATTACACGGAGGACGAGCTGCGCGCCGTCCTCGCCGGGGAAAAGGAGCATACGCCGCGCAAAAAGAGGACGCAGGCCACGCGGAAAAAGAATACGCTGCTCATCGACATCGAGGCGAAGCTGCAAGCGGGAAAGGGCGGCGGTTACGAGCGCTGGGCAAAGGTATTCAACGTCAAGCAGATGGCGCAGACCTACAATTATCTCCGGGAGCATGGACTGCTGGACTACGGGGAGCTGGAGGAAAAAGCCTCTGCTGCAACGGAGCTGTTTCACGCGCTGTCCGCGCAGATCAAGGCGGCGGAGACGCGCATGGCGGAGATTGCCGTGCTGAAAACCCACATCGCCAACTACGCCAAGACCCGCGACGTTTACGCGGGCTACCGCAAGGCCGGTTACTCGAAAAAGTATCTCGCGGAGCATGAGAGCGACATTCTTCTGCACAAGGCGGCGAAGAAAGCCTTTGACGAGCTGGGCGTGAAAAAGCTCCCCACCGTCAAGAGCTTGCAGGAGGAATACGTCAAGCTGCTTGCCGAAAAAAAGGCGGCGTATGCCGAATACCGCACCGCCCGTGACGAGATGCGCGAGCTGCTGCTCCACAAGCAGAACGTGGACAGGATGCTGGGCAAGGATGAGCGCAGCGAGGAGGAAAAAAAAGGAGCATGATCGCCAGTAACGGCCATGCTCCTAAAGCGTTTCGCAG
>VOFC01003843.1_pt1 | contig 42548 bp, 87 predicted proteins | sample 5384161 | NCBI WGS metagenome assembly VOFC01 (sample SAMN12384722, study PRJNA508395) | human gut metagenome | isolation source: healthy gut B | host: Homo sapiens
TTGTTAACATTTATAATGACATAGCAAAATACAAAATTATTTTTACAAAGCTTGATGAGACGACAACTTATGGAAATTTATTAAACATTAAATTATATTCAGGAGCAGATCTGTCTTATACTACAAATGGTCAAAACGTTCCAGATGATATCGAACTGTTTGATACACAAAAGATCGTCAAACAGCTTTTAGGAGGAACTAAGTGATGGATCAGGCTCAACAGCTTAGAAATGTTATAAAAGGTCGGAATTGCGTGATTACAGGAAATGCAAGGATAATTACAGTTACCAGCGGAAAAGGTGGAGTTGGAAAGTCGAATTTATCTGTAAATCTTGCTGTATGTCTACGCAAAGCAGGAAAAAAAGGTGATAATATTTGATGCTGATTTCGGACTTGCAAATGTTGAAGTTATGTTCGGTGCAATTCCACAATACAATTTAGCCGATCTTATCTATCACGGAAAAAATATAAAAGAAATTATTACAAATGGCCCTATGGATATAGGTTTTATATCTGCCGGATCTGGCATAATAGGTCTTAACAATCTTACACATGATCAGATCGTTTTACTTGTTAATTCATTAAATGAACTTAATAATCTGGCAGATTATATTATAATAGATACAGGGGCAGGCATATCAGATAGTGTTCTCGAGTTTGTGGCAGCCAGCCCGGAGATACTTTTGGTAACGACGCCTGAACCAAGTTCACTGACTGATGCCTATTCATTGATGAAGGCGTTATACAAAAAAGACCGGATTTCATGCCAGACAGGACAAGTATAAATGTTGTTTCAAATAAAGTATTGTCTAAAGAAGACGGATACAATGTTTTTGAAAAAGTTAAACTCGGTTGTGGGGCAGTTCCTTCATGGAGAGTTAAACTATATAGGTTATATACCACAGGATACGGCTGTTGACCGTTCAGTCAGACTTCAGAAAATGGTCATGTTGAACGAACCAAATTCAAAAAGCTTCAAAAGCCTTTGAAAATATTACAAATGTTATTATAAATGGGGATGAGACTATAGCAGCACTAAAGAAGAGCTTAGCCCAGATTTTTTCAGGGCTGTTGAACAGAAAATAATTCCTTGGAGATAATTATGGATACACTTAATAACATTAGACCTGGTGATAGGATTAATATCAGTTTTTCAGATTCAAAAGTAAATAAAAATAATTACAAGAGCAGTATATCCGATTTAATATCTGATGACACATGGGAGATTACTATGCCTATGGAGAGTGGAAAGATGGTACTCTTTCCACTTGGTATATCGTGCGATTTAGTTATATTTTCACAGGGAAATATAATGAATAAATGTACGGCTGTCATAAAGGATAGGTATAAAAAGGATGGGCTGTTCTTTTTAATTGTAAAAAAATCAGTTCAAAACTTACCAAAATACAAAGAAGAGAATTTTTCAGAGTTGTCTGCTGCATAGACATGCAGTATTATACATTAGAGACAAATGAAGAAGAGATAAATATGGACGATCTTTTTTCGTACTTTTCATCATTAGATTCTTTAAACGACTACCATTATGGAGTTATAATGGATATAAGCGGTGGAGGAATAAAATTTTCCAGTGATTTTAAAAATGAATCCGGATCATATATAATATCCGTTCTTTCACTGAATGGTGAAAGAATGATGATCGTATGTAAAATAATTGTATGTGAAAAGAGTCAGAAAGTATCTGATAAATATATAAACAGAGCGAAATTCATTTTTAAAAATATTTCCGATAGAGAAAAAAAATAGTAAGATTTGTTTTTGATGAAGAAAGAAAAGCACGTCAGAGAGAAGTAGGTGAATAAAATGAAAAAAAATATTCTGGTCGTTGATGATTCTGCACTTATGAGAAGAGTAGAGTGTGATATAATCAATTCAGACAATAATTTTCAAGCAACGGACGTTTGCAGAGATGGTTTGGAAGCATACGAAAAAATAAAAAGTACAAAAAAAGTATGACGGAGTTGTTCTCGATGTAAACATGCCGCGCATGGATGGTCTACAGCTACTCGAAAAGTTACAAAAAAAAGAAAGAATCAAGGCAAATGTTGTTATGGTCAGTACGCTGACGAGCAAGGATGCAGATACTACTATTATGGCACTTGAACTTGGTGCAATTGATTTTGTGACAAAGCCGAACAATATAATAGAGGCAAAGGGACAGGAATTTAAAAATAGCTTATTATCAGTGTTAAGTGCAGCTCTTCGTATGAGAAGGAGTACACCTGCTTTAAATTCATGCAACAGCAGAACCCTTGCTGCTGCAAGACCGGCTGAACCAATTAAAAGACTTAAGCCAAACGGAAAAAATAAGCTGGTCGCATTAGCCTGTTCCACAGGGAGGTCCTAAAGCATTACAAAGTGTTATACCATATCTTCCTAAAAAACCTCAATGCTCCGATAGTACTGGTTCAGCATATGCCGGCAGGTTTTTACCAAATCAATGGCAGACAGGCTGAATGATATAAGCAGATTACTGTTAAAGAAGCTAAGGATGGTGAAATACTGCAAAAGGAGAAATGTGTATATAGCACCTGGTGGCAGACATATGGAAATCAAAAAGAAAACTGATGGTACACATGTTATAGCATTAAATGATATGCCGCCGATCGGAGGACTTAAGCCTTGCGCCAATATTACATATGATTCACTTACAAGCTCGGGATTTGATGAGATAGTATGTGTCGTTCTTACAGGAATGGGAGCTGATGGAACAAATGGTATCCTTTCTCTTGGAAAGAAGAAACCGATATATGTTATATCACAGGATGCAGATTCATGCGTAGTATACGGAATGCCCAAATCAATCTATGAAGCCGGTGTTGTCGATGAAGTCGTAACACTGACGGATGTTGCAAAAACTATCACAAAGAATGTGGGGGTAAAATGATATGGATGTAAGCCAGTACCTAGAAATTTTATTGACGAAAGCTCTGAACATATACAGACACTTTCAGATTGTATAATGGCACTTGAACAGGAGCCTGACAATAAAGACACAATAAATGAAGTCTTCAGGGCTGCCCACTCTTTAAAAGGGTATGGCAGGAACAATGGGCTTTAAAAAGGATGCAGCGACTTACACATGATATGGAAAATGTATTCCAGGAAGTAAGAAGCGATAAGATAAAAGTTGACAGTGCAATGATCGACTTGCTGTTTAAGTGTCTTGATGCAATAGACAGTTATGTAGAAAATATAAAAGCTACTTCAGATGAAGGAACCGATGAAAATGAAGCTATAATAAAAGAATTAAATGACTTCATTCAGAAAGAAGAAGGTGAAACAACTGAACAGGCACAACCAGAAAAAGCCGGCAGAAGAAGAACACCCTGCAGAGGCCTCTGATGGCGGAAACGATGATAAATTCAGTTTGATCGAGGTTACAGACAACGAGAAAAAAGCAATAGATGAAGCAAAAGAGGCAGGCCAGAAAATATACGGAATGACTGTATATATCCAGAAAGAATGTCTGCTTAAAGCTGCCAGAGCGTTTCTTGTATTCAGGGCAGTTGAAGAGTTTGGACAGATACTAGTATACAGACCAAGCTCACAGGATATAGAAGATGAAAAATTTGAACTTGATTTCAGCTTTTTTAGTGGCATCAAATGAAGACCTTGAAAAATACAAAGTGCAGCTTCAAATGTATCTGAAATAGAAAAAGTTGTAGGCAAAGAGGTCAGCGAATTCCACTTAGAAGGTGAGGAAACTGCTGTACAGGAAAAAGAACAGACAGCCGCAGCCCCGGCTAAGGAAGAAGAAAAAAAACCTGCTTCTGAGCCAAAAAAAAAAAGCTGCTCCAGCAAAGAAAAAGCTGTTGTTGGAAAGCCGGCAACAAGCAGAACAGTAAGAGTTGATATTGAAAAACTTGATTTACTCATGAATCAGGTTTCAGAACTTATTATTGCAAAGAACAGTCTTGTGGCTATAAGCTCATCAGATGGTTCAGACAATACACAGTCATTCCACGATCAGATAGAGTACCTTGAGAGAATAACAACAAACCTTCATGAATCTGTCATGAAAGTGCGAATGGTACCAATAGAAAATGTTACACAAAAAGTATCCAAGAATGATAAGGGATCTCTCTCGAACATTAAATAAGAAAATGAATCTGGTTATTACTGGTGAAGATACTGAACTTGACAGAACTGTTGTAGACCAGATAGGCGATCCGTTACAGCATTTACTTCGTAATTCAGCAGATCACGGATTAGAGTCTAATGATGTCCGTGTAGAAAGAGGAAAACCGGAAGTTGGAACTATCTTCTTAATGCATATCAGGAAGGAAACAACGTAGTTATCAAGGTCGGTGATGATGGTAATGGAATCGATACAGAAGCAGTTAAGCAGAAAGCTATAGAAAGAGGACTTGTATCTCCGGAACAGGCAGAAAATCTTTCACAGAAAGAAATCATCAATTTCCTTTTCATGCCAAGTTTTTCAATGGCAAAGAAGATTACAGACATTTCAGGACGAGGAGTAGGTCTTGATGTAGTAAAATCAGGGATTGAGCAGCTTGGAGGAGATGTTGAAGTTTCTACAGAGCTTGGAAAGGGAACAACATTTACAGTAAGACTTCCGCTTACACTTGCGATCATCAGGGCACTTATGGTAGAAATACGAGATGAAAAATATGCAATAGCGTTAGGATCGATTTCAAATATCGAGGATATACCGGTTGAGGATATTAAGTATGTTCAGGCAAAAAAGTTATTCATCTTAGAGGAAGCGTAATTCCGATAGTAAGACTTGACCAGATGCTTGATATAGAACCAAAAGAAGAAGAGCCTGATCATCTTACAGTTGTAATTGTACAAAGGGAGATCAGCAGGCCGGACTGGTAGTTGACAATCTTATTGGTCAGCAGGAAATTGTTATTAAATCTCTCGGCAAATACATTAACGGAAACAAAGCTTATAAGCGGAGCTACAATTCTTGGAGATGGCGATGTTGCCTTGATCCTTGATGTTAATACATTAATGTAATGGGGGAATATGACATGGCAGAGAATAAAAATTTAGATACACAGGAAAAAGAAACAAAACAGTATATAGTTGTCAGAATTGGCGGAGAAAAATTCGGTATTGATATAGGATATGTAGACAATATCGTAAGGATGCAGAAAATCACAAAGGGTTCCTAAGGCACAGGTGTACTTTAAAGGAATAATAAATCTGCGTGGTGAAATTGTTCCGGTAATGAGTGCACGAATCAAAATGGGACTTGAGGATGATGTTTATACTAATGCGTCAAGGATTATCATTCTTAAGCTTGAGGAAAAAGGTGAACTCGGTCTTATCGTGGATGAAGTATGTGAGGTCGTAACATTAGTTGTTGATGAAATTGAAAAACCAAACATTGATGCTTCGACAACAGGAAAGGGTCTGTTTATAAACGGAATCGGCAAAAATGGCGACGAACTTATCTCATTATTTGAGATAAATGCGATCGTAGAAGAAAAAGATAATAATTAATATTTATTTATATAGTGAGGTTACATGGACCTCACTATATAAATTTTAGAAAATATTTAATTTTTACTAAAAATCAATTATAATTATTAGCAGAAATAAAAATATACATAGGAGAGAAAAACATGGGAGATTTTTTCTTTGGACAATGTAAATGAAATGTACATGGATGTCTTGAAAGAAATAGGTAATATAGGTGCAGGAAATGCTACCACCGCTATAGCGGGAATGCTTGGAACACAGATGAAAATGAATGTTCCTAGTGTAAAACTTATGGATGCCTCGAAACTGGGTGATGCCATATGCCCTGAGGAAGAAACGATCGTTGGGATTTTTCTTGAAGTTAAAGATGGCATTACAGGAAGTATGATGTTTATAATGAAAATGGAGTCCGCACATTTTCTTGTAAATAAATTGATGGGAAGAGAGCAGACGTATAACGAACCATTTGACGAGATGGACTTGTCAGCAATGAAAGAGATTGGAAATATTATAGCTGGATCATATTTGTCAGCATTAGCGGGAATGACAAATCTTGTTATATCCCCATCCGTTCCATACATAGCTGTAGATATGGCAGCGTCGATACTTAGTGTGCCGGCAATCCAGTTTGGTCAGTATGGAGACAATGCGTTGTTCATAGAGACTGAATTTGGGGATGACGTATTGATGGATGGATATTTTATTTTGATGCCTGAGCCAGAGTCTTATACAAAGATATTGTCTGCGCTTGGAATACAAATCTAGGAGAACAAAATATGGGGAATATTATAAAGGTGTCGATGGCTGATTTAAAGGTTGGCAGAGCTCGGATTCACTCACAACGCTTGGACTGGGTTCATGCATAGGGCTTACATTATATGATCCGGTTACAAAAATAGGCGGTCTTGTACATTATATGCTGCCAGACAGTACAAAGCTGAAAAACAACAGTAATATTGCTAAGTTTGGGGATACAGGAATAAAAAGAACTTTATAAACAGGTGGTGGCAAATGGTGCCAGTCCCAGACGCATTGTTGCCAAAATAGCAGGTGGCGCAAAAATGTTCGAGGTCAGTGGACTTTCACAGGTCGGCAATGTAGGTGAAAGAAATTCCGAGGAGGCAAAAATTATTTTAAAAGAATTAAGAATTCCTCTTATTGCGGAAGATACAGGGCTTAATTACGGACGAACTGTAGTTTTAGATTGCAACAATGGCGATTATATTATAAAATCAGTAGGAAAGACACAAAAGGTAATATAAAATATGAAAACAAAAAGTGTACCTTGCATTGTTATGCTTGTTGCAGGCCTTGCAAGCTGTCTTATTTCAATAAGCCAGCAGGTGGATACTATGGAGTTTACAGAAAGGCTGCTCAGCACACTTGTTATTTTTTACATTTTGGGATTTATTATAAAATTAATTCTTGACAAAGCAATGAAAAATTTATCTTCGGCTAAAGAAGATGAAAATGAAAAAGATATATCGGAGGCTGATAAGCAGGAAGAAGACGGAGAAGAAGAAAAATCCGAAGAAGAAGAAAAATCCCAAAATGACGATAAAAAAAGATGAAGACTGATATAGCAGGGTGATTAAATGAAATTAATGGATAAGGAAAAAAATGTGGGATTGCTACAGGAAAACTCCTACGCCTGAACTCCGTGAAAAATTAATAATTGAATATGCGCAGCTTGTAAAGCTGGTTGCAGGAAGATTAAGCATGTATCTGGGGCATAATGTTGAGTTTGATGATTTAGTCAGTTATGGTATTTTTGGGCTTATTGATGCGATCGACAAGTTTGATACCGATAAGAATGTTAAATTTGAGACATATGCAAGCCTTCGAATCCGTGGGGCAATATTAGACCAGATCAGAAAAAATGGACTGGATTCCAAGAACTGTAAGACAAAGACAGCGCAAAATAGATGATGCGATCAAAAGCGTCGAAATGCGTACTGGAAAAAATGCATCTGATGAAGAACTTGCAGCGGAACTTAAAATTTCTGAAGAAGAATTGTGCAGCTGGCAGTCGCAGCTTAAAGTGACGAATATAGTTTCACTTGATGAATTTCAGGAAGCTGGTCCTGAGCCGGTTATGGATGCCACACATAATTCACACTTTGCACAGCCTGAAGATGTAATATCAAAGGATGAATTAAAAGCAGATGCTTTTAAAGTCGTTGGATTCTCTTACGGAAAAAGAGCGCAGGGTAATAGAATTATACTATTATGACGATCTTACGCTTAAAGAGATAAGCCAGGTGCTTAGTGTTTCAGAATCACGTGTTTCGCAGCTGCATACAAAAAAGCACTTATTAAGATGAAAAAGTTATGGGACCATATATGGGAATCTTAACAGAAAGCTGATGATGAAAAATGACTATTAGACCAGTAGATTTAAACGGAATGATACAAAGAACTGATGATGTGGGATACTTAAAGCATAATCAGGGATATAAAACCAATGATGGATCAACAAAACATACAGGTTCAGGTTGACAAGCGTGAAGACAGGCTGGCACATGAAATTCAGGAAAAAGACAAGCTTAATAATGCCAAAAATGATCAGGATGCTAAAGACGAGGGACAGAATAGTTATTTTGAAAATCGATCAAAAAAGAAAAATAAAAGGACGAAAAAAATAAAGTAGTAAAAAATATCAAAGTGGAAGTTTTGATGTGAAAATATAGAGGTTGATATGACGGGATTAGAAATTACACTGGTTGTAACAGGAGTTATTTTTTTTAATAGGCAGTTTTTTGGTAAAGGACAAATTATCACCAAAAGATATAGATAAAATTGCTGCCCTCAGCGAGGAAGAATTAAAAATTCTTGTAGAAAAGCAGATTGACAATGCAAGAAATACAATTGATGATGCGATAGAAGAGGAAACACTTAAATCCAGAGAGGCTACAAAGAGGGATCTTGAGAAAGAAACTAATGAAAAGATCATGGCTATAAACGAATATTCGGATACAGTGCTGGAACAGATAAATAAATCGCACAACGAAATTATGTTTTTATATAGTATGCTTAATGATAAACATAAGGATCTGACAGACCTTGCTGGAAAAATCCAGAAGTTTACAGACAAAATGAACAGAGAGATTGACAGCAATGATATTGTTATAAAAAATCAGGCGGCAATGTCAAGAAATATTAATAGCGCAGGCCGAGGAGCAGCTTATCCGAAAACAGTGGGTGCTGCCGTGACGGATGCGGCAGCTAAAAGAACTATTGCTGCAGATCAGACAATTACACAGTCAAGCCGAAGAATGCAGTTCCTTCCGGAGCAGTGGGATACGCTTGTTATAGGTTTGTTTGAAAGAAATAAAAAAAAAACTTAATGCACAGAATATTGACAGCAACCATAACAGAGATATCTTAAAAATTATTACGTAAAAAACCTGCAGTGGGAATAAGCGATGTTGAAATAATGCAAAATTCAGCTGGGGCTGGGACAGATAATGCCCAGCAGGGACAGCCTGACTGACAGTCAGGCACAGAAAAATCAGGCAGAAACACAAAAGTCAGACTTGTTATAGGTTTGTTTGAAGGAGAAATGCAATAAAAAAATGAGGCTTAGATATTATCTGCGTGGACTTAAGAAAATAATTTATATTAGCTTTGGACTTGCAGGTGTTCATTTCGGACATCAGACAAGAAGATGGAACCCTAAAATGGCTCCTTACATCTACACAGAGCGTAATGGTATCTACATCATCGACTTACAGAAATCTGTAGGAAAGGTTGATGAGGCATATGATGCAGTATCAGATATCGCTGCACAGGGTGGAAAGATCCTTTTCGTTGGTACTAAGAAACAGGCTCAGGATGCTATCGCAGTAGAGGCAGAGCGTTGCGGAATGTACTATGTAAACGAGAGATGGATCGGTGGAATGCTTACAAACTTCCGTACTATCAGAGCCGTATCGCAAGACTTAAAGCAATCGAGACAATGGCAGAAGACGGAACATTTGATGTTCTTCCTAAGAAAGAAGTAATTGCACTTAAAAAAGAGTGGGATAAGCTTGAGAAGAATCTTGGTGGAATTAAAGATATGAAGAGAATCCCAGATGCTATCTTCGTAGTAGATCCTAAGAAGGAGCGCATCTGTATCCAGGAGGCACAGGCACTCGGAATTACTCTTATCGGAATCGCTGATACAAACTGTGATCCAGATGAGTTAGATTATGTTATCCCAGGAAATGATGATGCTATCAGAGCTGTAAAATTAATCGTATCTAAGATGGCAGATGCTGTTATCGAGGCTAATCAGGGAGCAGAAGAAACTGTTGCAGAAGATGCTGTAGAAGAGACAGTTGAGGAATAATATAGATTGATCTATTAATAATCGGAGGACAATTAAGATGGCTATTACAGCAGGAATGGTAAAAGAACTGCGTGAAATGACAGGCGCAGGAATGATGGACTGCAAAAAAGCTTTAACAGAGACAAATGGTGATATGGATGCCGCTGTTGAAGTTTTAAGAAAAAAGCGGTGCAGCTAAAATGGAAAAGAAGCAGAACAGAATTGCAGCTGAGGGTATTGCACGTGTTGCAGTGAATGGAAATGTTGCAGTTGTTGCTGAAGTTAACTCAGAGACTGACTTTGTTGCTAAAAACGAGACATTCCAGGGAGTTTGTTCAGACTGTTGCTGATACAGCACTTGCTTCAGATCTGAATGGTGGAGCTAACGGAGAAGATATCGAGGCTCTTCTTGCCACAAACGGACTTAATGAATTACTTGTTGAGAAGACAGCAACAATCGGCGAGAAATTATCTGTCCGCAGATTTGCAAAAGTTACAGGAGATATCGTTACTTCTTACATCCATGGTGGCGGAAGAATCGGTGTTGTTATTGCGGCAAGCGGTACAGCTGATGATGCGTCAAAAAAGAGGCTCTTACAAATATAGCAATGCAGGTTGCAGCTATGAACCCACAGTACATCAGCAGAGCAGACATTTCTGATGATGAGCTTGCAAAGATCAGAGAGATTACAGTTGACAGTGCATTAAATGATGCTACAACTCTTCCTAAGCCTATCTTAAACAAATTACTTGATAAGGCTATCAATGAGAAGCTGTGGAGCGATGAAGACATTGACAACTTCAATGAGCATAAAAACAATATGAACTATGTATGGAACTTTGTTTCAGATGCTGCAAAGGCAAAACTTGGTGAGCTTGCTATGGCAGATAAGGCTTCTATAACAGCTGAAAAAATGTTTGGTGGTGTTGTAGAAGGACGTGTTTCAAAACAGTTAAAAGAGATCTGTCTTCTTGATCAGACATATGTTAAAGCTGAGGACGGAAAACAGTCAGTAGCTAAATATCTTGAGTCAGTTTCAAAAGATCTTAAGATTACTAAGATGGTACGTTTTGAAGTTGGTGAAGGTATCGAAAAAAGAAAAACGAAGACTTCGCTGCAGAAGTTGCTGCACAGATGGCTGGAGTTTAATATTTATAAAAAGAGATTTCAATTTGAAATCTCTTTTTTTTTCAAATTTTTGCAATAATATCTTAACATAATAGTACCAAAGTGTTATAATGTACATAATAAATTTGAAAGGGTGGATTATATTATGGACAAAAAGGAGAAGATGACTTTTTAAATTCAATTTCATCTAAAATATTACTCCTTGTAATAGTCGTTGTTACAGTTTCACTTGGGGTAAGTAAGTTTTTAGCAGAATCAATCTCATCTGATGTTGTGGGGAATGTTAATGAAAACTACATTTTGAGTCTGGCAGAATCGGCTGCAGATACAATAGAAAATATTTCGAATGATGACGATTATATACAGGAATGCTCAGAAATCGTAAAAGAAATATCAATGGAGGGCATTTCGTCAGCGTATGGCTATCTGGTAGATACCGATGGAACTATGATATACCATCCTACAGAAGAAAAGATAGGAGAACAAGTAGAAAACTCAGTAGTTTTAAATGTAGTAGATCAGCTGAAGCAGGGAAAAGTTCCGGAAAATGCTGTTGTTACATATGATTTTAATGGTGAAGAAAAAATATGCTGCGTATGCTATAACTAAAACTACAAATCAGATCGTTGTTGTAACAGCTGATAAAACGGAAATAATGAAGCCTATAAAAAGTATGTTCTCTAAACTTCTTGCTACTCTTTTTATATGTCTCATTTTAAGTGCGATAATCGGTTATATACTAAGCAGGTTTATAACACGGCCTATAAAAGATCTTACTGAAATAATAAGTAATACATCACAGCTTAATTTTGAACATAATCCTGCAAGTGCCAAGTTGTGTGCGAGAAAAAGATGAAACCGGTGTTATGGCAAGAGAAGTCCGCAGCGTGCGTAAAAATTTAAGGGACATGGTTGCAGAGATAAAAAATGCTGGCAACCTTATAAATACAAATGTTACGGGACTTAATAACATAACTGATACTGTAAATCAGATGTGCTCTGATAACTCTGCAACAAGCCAGCAGCTTGCGGCAGGCATGGAGGAAACGGCTGCAACGACAGTTACGATCAACGAAAATGTTACCAGTATCAAGGATGAAGCTGAAAACATCAACACAATGGCTGAAAATGGAGTAAAAAATTCAGAAGATGTAATGCAAAAGCCACAGCCTTACAGGAGAAAACAGTTACTGCAAGTAATAAGACGATGCAGATGTATACCAATGTAAAGGAAAAGGCAACACTTGCCATAGAAGGATCAGAGCTGTTGATAAGATAAATGAGCTTACAGGCACAATAATGGAAATTTCATCGCAGACAAGTCTATTGGCACTTAATGCGTCAATAGAAGCAGCAAGAGCTGGAGAGGCAGGCAAAGGATTTGCTGTAGTTGCCACAGAGATAGGAAGTCTTGCTGATCAGACATCAAAAGCGATAGCGGATATTGAAGACATAGTCAAAGAGGTAAACAATGCTGTCTCTAATATGTCTAACTGCCTTGAGGAAACAACCGGATTTCTGGAGAATACGGTTACTGCAGATTATAAAGAATTTGAGCAGGTCGGGGTACAATATAGAGAAGATGCCGATGTATTTAAAACAAGTATGGAAGAGGTTAAGACATCAATGGCTCATCTGGCAGCTGCGATTGAAAATATTGCTGTTGCTTTGAATGGAATTAATGATACGGTAAATGAAGCATCTATAGGTGTAACTGATATTGCTGAAAAAGACAAGTGATATGGTGGGAAAGACATCTGAAACAACAGATATGGTAGATAAATGTTTTGAATGTGTAGATGATTTGAAGAATGTTGTAGCAAAATTTAAGCTTGAATAAAGTTATTCCGCAAAAATTTAATATTTATAAATTTTTGCGGAATTTTATGTCTTTACATTGTTAGAAAATATGTTAAAATGTTATAGAGATATTATTAACATAGGGGTTATATATGAGCACAAATGAAGATTCTGCTGTAGAACAGCAGCGCCAAAAGCGGAAACGTATCGGTCGGATCAAAACGGGAATCGTGATGACTATTGCCATCTGGATGCTGGTATCACTGATTGCCATAATTGTTTTGACAGTTACAGTTGTCAGACTCAATTCAAGAGTCTACAAGATGGAATTAAAGCAGAATTCCACAGCATCTGTACAGTTATCAGAGACGGAGAGTACAGGATCCGGAGAACTGGATTCTGTATTGCTTCAGGATCAGGATACACAGATACAGTCAGAAAATGTTATCCGGGAACTTGATTCGGCAGACAATGCATATTCAAAAAGGCGATACAAGAAAAGTATATCTGACATTTGATTGTGTGCCGGGTGAAAACACAGCTGCAATCTTAGATACTCTTGCAAAATATAATACAAAAGGCAACATTTTTTGTTGTAGGTGATGCAAGCGGAGAAAATGCACAGATATACCAGCGTATTGTAAATGAAGGACATACTATTGCAATGCATTCATTTAGCAATTCATATAGTGATGTATATAAATCAAAAGATGCATTTACAAATGATCTGAAACAGATATCGGATTATATATCAAAGACTACCGGCGTGACACCGAAGTATTACAGGTTTCGGGTGGGAGCATGAACCGTATAAGTAATGTAAATATGGATGAACTTGTAAAGGTACTTAATTCCGACAAGATAACATATTTCGACTGGAATGTATCAGCAGGAGACACGTCAGCCGATTATACAGCGGATGATGTGGTAAATAATGTTATATCCGGAGTACAAAATTATAAAACGTCAGTTGTACTGCTGCATGATGATTCAAACAAGTCAACAACGGCCGAGGCAATCGAACCTCTTATTGAAGCTCTTAATAATATAAGCGCAGAAATTTTGCCGATTGATGAAAATACATATGTAGTTCAATATATCAAAGCAGATACTGTTGAATAAAAAACGGAGGAAATATTAATGGGATTATTTAAAGATTTTAAGGAAGATTTTTCACAGGCGATCAATGAACTTGGACCGGATGGAACTCCGGAGACAAATGCAACAGATAATCTTGTTGTTGATACAATAGGAGAGAATGTTGACGTGGAGTCTGAACTTTCAAAATTAGATGGACTCTTAGAGACTGTCAACAATGAACAGCCAAAGAAGGCGGCTGTCAAACCAATAGTAAATGAAACATTTGCTGAAACAGCAGCTGTTAATAAAGAAATTCCAACAAATACAAAAAGAGGAGCAGACTAAAAAAAATGAGCGATACACCAACAATGAATACAATGATGCCAACAGGAGAAATACAGGATGAAACATCTTTAATTACTGCAAGTACAGTTCTTACAGGTGATTTACAGTCATCAGGTTCTTTTGATATCCAGGAACTATAAATGGAAATATCAGCTGTAATGGAAAGATCGTTGTTACAGGTACTGTAAACGGAAATACTAATTCATCTGAATTCTTTGCAGATGTTGCAAAAATCGAAGGAGAAGTAGTCAGCTCAGGTACAGTAAAGATTGGTGCCGGATCTGTTATCATTGGTAATATCTCTGCAACATCAGCAGTGATCGCAGGCGCTGTAAAAGGTGACATAGATGTACAGGGACCTGTTGTTGTTGATACATCAGCAGTGATCATGGGTAATATCAAATCAAGATCAGTACAGATCAACAATGGAGCTGTTATTGAAGGATTCTGTTCACAGTCATATGCTGACATAGATGTACAGGGACTTTTTTGATGCTAAATAAAAAAAAGGAGCATACCAATAATGAGTAGAATATTACTAAAATTAAGTGGTGAAGCACTTGCAGGTGATAAGCACCACGGCTTTGATGAGGCTACAGTCATTGAGGTTGCAAAACAGGTTAAACAGCTTACAGATAAAGGAACAGAAGTAGGAATAGTTATCGGTGGCGGTAATTTCTGGCGTGGACGTTACAAGTGAAACTATAGACCGCACTAAGGCAGACCAGATCGGAATGCTTGCTACAGTAATGAACTGTATATATGTATCAGAAATATTCAGATATGTAGGAATGAAGACTGCAGTTCTTACTCCATTTGAATGTGGATCAATCACAAAACTATATTCAAAAGACAGAGCAAATAAATATTTTGAGCGTGGCATGGTTGTATTCTTTGCCGGTGGTACAGGACATCCTTATTTTTCAACAGATACAGCGACCGTTCTAAGAGCCATTGAAATTGAAGCAGATGGTATATATCTTGCAAAGGCGATTGATGGTGTATATGACAGTGATCCAAAGGTTAATCCGGAAGCAAAGAAATATGATGAACTTTCTATACAGGAAGTAGTTGACAAAAAACTTGCGGTTGTGGATCTTACAGCGTCTATTATGTGTCTGGAAAACAAAATGCCAATGTATGTGTTCGGACTTAATGAAGAAAATAGCATTGTAAACGCATTATATGGTAAATTTACAGGAACAAAGGTTACTGTATAAATTAGGAGGAAATATGGATAGCAGATTAAATCCTTTTCAGGATAAAATGGAAAAGACTTTAAATAATCTTTTAGAGGAATATTCAGGAATACGTGCAGGAAGAGCTAATCCTCATGTTCTTGACAAACTCAGGGTAGATTACTATGGAACACCTTCACCTATTCAGAGTGTTGCAAATGTAAGTGTTCCAGAGCCAAGGATGATTCAGATTCAGCCTTGGGAAGCATCTATGGTAAAAGAAATTGAAAAAGCTATTATATGTTCGGATCTTGGAATAAACCCGACAAATGATGGAAAGCTCATTCGTCTTGTATTCCCGGAACTTACTGAAGAGCGTCGTAAAGAACTCGCAAAGGACATCAAAAAGAAAGGCGAGGAAGCAAAGGTTGCTACACGTAATATCAGACGTGAAGCTATTGACAGCATAAAGAAAGCTGGAAAAGAAGATGGCATATCTGATGATGAGGTTAAAGATCTAGAAGATGATGCACAGAAATTAACCGATAAATTTATTGCAAAGATTGATGATGCAGTAGAAACAAAATCAAAAGAAATACTTACAGTATAAAAAAATGGGGACATGGTTATTACCTGTCCCCATAAATTCGATTTATAGGAGATTAAGAGAGGAAGATATCATGAGTACTCCAAAACATATTGCTATTATTCTGGATGGCAATGGACGATGGGCAAAAAGTAAAGGGATGCCGAGAAACTATGGACATACAGTAGGCGCAAAAATGTCGAAAATATATGTAAAGCGGCGGATGAACTGGGTGTAAAATATCTTACGTTATATGCTTTTTTCAACAGAAAACTGGAACCGTCCTGAATCTGAAGTTAAAGCTCTTATGAAATTGCTTGAGAGTTATTTAAAAAAAACTGTATAAAAACAGCAGACAAGAATAACATGAGAGTAAGAGTTATAGGAGAAATAGGAAGACTGTCAGTGGATTTCCAAAATAAAATAAAAAACTGGAGGAAGCTTCCGCTGTAAATACAGGACTTAATCTGACAATTGCGATAAATTATGGAAGCCGGGATGAGATGGTTCGTGCTGTCAAAAAAATGATGACGGATCATGATAATGGAAAACTTGATATAGACAAAGTGGATAACGATGTATTTTCATCATATCTTGACACAAAAGAACTGCCTGATCCGGATCTGATGATCAGGACAAGTGGTGAACAAAGGTTGTCTAATTACCTGCTGTGGCAGCTTGCGTATGCAGAATTTTATTTCACGGATGTTCCGTGGCCGGCATTTGATAAAGATGAACTTAAAAAAGGCAATAGATGCATATAACAAAAGAGACAGAAGGTTTGGTGCCTTAAAAAAGAGGAGGAACAGGATGTTTAAGACGAGGTTGTTAAGTGGAATAGTATTGGTTATACTTGCTATTATACTTATAGTTACAGGAGGAGATGTTTTACTCTTTTCCACTTATATTATTTCATGCATCGGAATGTTTGAATTGTATAGGATATTTAAAATTGAAAAATCATTGCTGGCATATTTTAGTTATGCAGCGCTTCTGGTATTTTATTGCAGTTTAAGATGGCAGTTTTTAGATGATAAAATGCTTTTGTTTATGGGATACATGATCATGCTGATGTTTGTATATGTACTGTCATATCCAAAATACAGGGCAAAAACAGCTCATGGCATCTTTTTTTTGGCTTATTTTATGTAGGGGTAATGTTATCTTATGTTTACCAGATCCGCACATTAAATAACGGACTGTATCTGGCATTTTTTGATCTTTTTATGTTCATGGGGATGCGATACACGCGCCTATTGTGTCGGGATACTTATTGAAAGCACAAGATGGCACCTAAATTAAGTCCTAAAAATCAATTGAGGGAGCGGTCGGAGGTGTAGCAGGTGCCGCACTTCTTACAGCGTTATATTGTACAATTTTAAGACAGCAGATGGGAACCGATGTGAAGGAAATATGTATTTTATCGGCTATAGCAGCTGTTGCCGGGCTGATTTCAATGGTTGGAGATTTGTGCGCTTCGGCAATAAAAAAGAAACTATGATATCAAGGATTACGGACATCTTATTCCCGGACATGGAGGAATACTTGACAGATTTGACAGTATGATCATTACTGCACCGATCATATATTATTTATCATATTATTTTCTGACATAATATAATAAAAAGAAATATTCTGTTAGCTTCATAACATAAATATTAAAGAGGTTAAATAAAATGAGACATATATCAATACTTGGATCAACAGGTTCAATTGGGACACAGACGCTTGACGTGGTACGGGAACATGGTGATATAAAAAGTATCAGCTTTGTCATGTGGCAGAAATATTAAACTGCTTGAAAAGCAAGCCAGGGAATTTAAGCCTTCACTTGTAAGTGTATGGGACAAAAACGATGCAGAGGAACTTAGGGTAAAACTTGCAGATACAGATATAAAGGTTTCTTATGGTATGGAGGGACTGATAGAATCTGCTACAATAGAAGATGCAGACATGATCGTCACAGCGATTGTCGGAATGCTTGGAATCCGTCCTACAATTGCAGCAATCAAGGCTAAAAAAGCAATCGCACTTGCAAATAAGGAGACACTTGTCACAGCAGGACATATCATAATACCGCTTGCAAAAAGAATATGGTGTTCCTATATTGCCTGTTGACAGTGAACACAGTGCGATTTTTTCAATCACTTCAGGGAAACAAGCACAATAAAATATCAAAGATCCTTCTTACAGCGTCAGGTGGTCCATTCAGAGGAAAAAATATTTCTGAACTGAAAAATATACAGGTTGAAGATGCCCTTAAGCATCCTAACTGGACAATGGGACGTAAAATCACCATTGATTCATCTACACTTGTAAATAAAGGTTTGGAAGTTATAGAAGCTAAATGGCTTTTGGAGTTGGAACAGATAAAATAGAAGTTATTGTACATCCGCAAAGTGTGATCCATTCAGCTGTGGAGTATGAAGATGGGGCAGTCATGGCTCAGCTTGGAACACCTGATATGAGACTGCCTATACAATATGCTTTTTACTATCCTGATAGAAGAACTTTATCAGGAAAGAGACTTGATCTGTTTGATATAGGACAGCTTTACATTTGAAAGACCTGACACAAATACGTTTAAGGGACTTTCACTTGCAATTATGGCGGCTAAAAAAAGGCGGCAATATGCCTACTGTTTTTAACGCAGCAAATGAGAAGGCTGTCGCACTGTTTTTGGATAAAAAGATAAAATATCTGGAATAATAGATATAATCGAGCAGTCTATGAATGAAATTTCATATATAGACGATCCAAAAGTTGAACAGATACTTGAAACTGAAAAAAAAAATGACTTATGACTTCATAAGTAAAAGGTGGTAGATTTGAACATTATAAGTATAATTATTGCTATAATTTTATTCAGCATTATTGTTATTTTTCACGAACTTGGTCACTTTCTGCTTGCAAAGGCAAATGGAATAAAGGTAAATGAGTTCTGTCTTGACTTGGACCAACTCTTTTGGAATACAAAAAGGAGAAACAAAATACTCTATCAAACTCCTTCCATTTGGTGGAGCATGTATTATGGAAGGAGAGGATGAAAGTTCACAGGACAATAGGGCATTTAATAATAAATCAGTGTGGGCGAGAATGAGTGTCGTATTTGCAGGTCCGTTCTTTAATTTTATTATGGCATTTATATTTGCGCTTATCATAATATGTGCTGCGGGTTATGACAGTCCTAAGATTTCTGGAGTTGTTGATGGTTATGCAGCTGAAGAAGCCGGATTTAAGGCTGGGGATGAGATTGTAAAATTAAACAATACCAATATACATTTTTACAGAGAAATCAGCTTGTATTCGGTTCTGCATAAAGGAGAAGATGTAAAGGTAACATATCTTCGTGATGGAAAACAGAGACTACTACGCTAAAACCGAAATATGATGAAGAACTGGGCAGGTATTTATACGGATTTACAGTATCAGGTGAGAGGACGAAAGTTAATTTTGGAAAATCACTTATATATAGTGGATATGAGGTAAAATACTGGATATATTCTACACTTGAAAGCCTTAAAATGCTCATTACAGGAGGTGCTTCTGTAAACGATCTGAGTGGTCCTGTCGGAATAGTAAAGAATATAGGAGATTCTTACGAATCATCGGTAAGTACGTCCGGTTTCTGGTATGGTATGTTATCCATGCTAAGCTGGGGTGTACTTTTGTCAGCAAACCTTGGGGTAATGAACCTGCTTCCGCTTCCGGCTCTGGATGGAGGCAGACTTGTTTTTCTTATTGTCGAGGCAATAAGGCGCAAAAGAATAGATCCTGACAAAGAAGGCTATGTACATCTGGTAGGAATCGTTCTTTTATTGATCCTGATGGTTGTAGTTATGTTTAATGACATAAGAAAATTATTCATATAGGGAGATAAATGCAATGGAGACAAAAGTTGTTAAAATCGGAGATAGGATTATTGGTGGAAATAATCCTATATTGATACAGTCTATGACAAACACAAAGACAGAAGACATTACAGCTACTGTACAACAGATAAATGAACTTACAGAACTTGGATGCGATATTATAAGATGTGCGGTTCCGACAATGGAGGCAGCCGGAGCTTTAAAGGAAATAAAAAGCAGATAAGAATTCCACTTGTTGCAGATATACACTTTGATTATAAACTCGCAATTGCAGCAATAGAAAATGGTGCAGATAAGATCAGGATCAACCCCGAAACATCGGTAGTACAGAAAGGGTAAAAGCTGTTGTAGATGCTGCAAAAGAAAGAAATATCCCGATAAGGGTAGGGGTAAACAGTGGCTCTTTAGAGAAAGATCTTGTAGAAAAATATCATGGTGTTACAGCCGAGGGAATTGTCGAAAGTGCACTTGATAAGGTAAAAAGCTTATTGAAGATATGGGATACGATAATCTTGTAATAAGTATCAAGTCTTCAAATGTGATGATGTGTAAAAAGCGCATGAGCTTATAGCAACACAGACGGTGCATCCGCTTCATGTAGGGATAACAGAAGCAGGAACATTGATAAGTGGTAATATAAAGTCGGCAATCGGTCTTGGTCTTATATTAAACCAGGGAATCGGAGACACAATAAGAGTGTCGCTTACAGGAAGTCCGCTTGAAGAAGTAAAGTCAGCAAAACTAATACTTAGAACACTTGGACTTAGAACAGGTGGAATAGAAGTAGTATCATGTCCTATGTGGACGTACACAGATCGATCTGATAGGTCTTGAATAAGGTTGAAACTATGGTATCCGGCTATGATCTGGATATTAAAGTTGCAGTTATGGGATGTGTAGTAAACGGTCGGGAGAAGCAAAAAGAAGCGGATATAGGAATTGCCGGCGGAAAAGGTGAAGGCATAATCATTAAGCATGGCCAGGTATATAAAAAAGTACCTGAGAATGAACTGCTGCCTGCACTTAAGTATGAGTTAGATCATTGGAGTGAGTAATTTGATAAAATCATTTGGTGAAACTTTTCCAACATTAAAGGTTGATAGTGAGATGGAACATTTGCTGGAAAAAGCTTCTGTTACAAAGATAAGTGTTAATCATGCACGTAATCTGTATAGAATATATCTTACATCGGAAAGACTTATCTTTAAGAAAAATATATGGAAACTTGAAGAGGCAATTCAGAAGCAGATATTTAAAAGTAAAGATATATCTGTAAAGATAATTGAATCATATCAACTTTCAACGCAATATACGCCAAGAACACTGTTAGATGTATACAAAGACAGCATTTTGGATGAATTGAATTCACACAGTGTACTATTATATAATCTTTTACGTACAGCACAGTGGGAATTTACAGATGATACACATGTCACACTGACGATAGAGGAGACTATCATTGCAAAAACAAGGGGTAATACAATAATGGAATTCCTCGAAAAAGTTTTTTGCGAGCGGTGTGGAATGGATTTTATCATAAACATTAAATACGAAAAGCCAAAGATAAGTAAATATCGCAAAAATGCAGATAAGCAGATCGAACAGGAAGTTCAGAATATAATAGCAAGGACTAAATTTGCTGTTGCTGGAAATGAAGATATCAAAACAGCAGAAAATCAGAATCAAAATGATGATGGAAGTATGTTTGTAGAGGCAGGTGTTTCCGAACCAAAAAATGACGGAAAAATGTCAGAAAAGTAAAAAAGAAAGAAAAGCGCCAGAAACTTCAGATGATTCATCTAAAAATGATAGAAAATTTGAACGTAAATTCGAAAAACGTGGAGACTTCAGAAGAAAATACGATAATGATCCGGACGTGATCTATGGAAGAAATTTTGATGATGAGGAAATCACGATCGACAAGATAGACGGACCGATCGGAGAGGTAGTGATCAAAGGACAGATATTATCGGTTGAAACCCGTAACATAAGAAACGAAAAGACAATAATTATTTTTGCAGTTACTGATTTTACAGATACGATCATGCTTAAACTTTTTGTGAGGACCGATGATGTTCCTGAAATCACAAAAGATGTGGCAGATGGAAAATTCATAAAAGTAAAGGGTGTTGTGACAGTAGATAAATATGATAGTGACCTATCCATTACATCTATTGCCGGAATAAAGAAAATACCGGATTTTACAACAAAAAAGAGAAGATACTGCTGCAGAAAAGCGTGTGGAATTGCACTGTCATACAAAGATGAGTGATATGGATGGAGTATCTGATGTCAAAGATATCGTTAAATGTGCGATGCGATGGGGTCATAAGGCAATCGCCATAACGGATCATGGTGATGTACAGGCATTTCCTGATGCGAATCATACTGTAGATGATAAATTTAAGGTAATATATGGAGTTGAGGCATATCTTGTAGATGATACAAAGGACATAGTAGAAGAGGCCAAAGGTCAGAAACTAGATGATTCCTATGTTGTATTTGATATTGAAACGACAGGATTTAGTCCTGAAAAAACAAGATCATCGAAATAGGTGCGGTAAAAGTCGTCGAAGGAAAGATTGTTGACAGATATTCAACATTTGTAAACCCACAGGTTCCGATCCCTTTCAGAATAGAAGAACTGACATCTATAAGGGATGATATGGTAGTATCTGCGCCGACGATAGATGTCATATTGCCAGATTTTATGGAATTTTGTAAAGACTGTATAATGGTTGCACATAATGCGGATTTTGATATGAGCTTTATAAAAAAGAAACTGTGAGCTACTTTCAATACCATGCAATCCTACAATAGTGGACACAGTTGCACTTGCCAGAGTGCTGCTGCCACAGCTTAACAGATTTAAGCTTGATACTGTCGCCAAAGCTGTCGGTGTATCCCCGATCATCACCATCGTGCGGTAGATGATGCAGCACGCACGGCGGAGATATTTGTAAAATTCATCCAGATGCTTAAGGACAGAGGCGTAGACAATCTGGATGAAGTAAACCAAATGGCGAAATCATCTGTAGAAATGATCCGCAAAATGCCTACATATCATGCGATAATATTGGCAACACGCGACCAGGGGCGTACAAATCTGTACAGGCTTACATCGCTTGCGCATATCAAATATTATAATAAAAGACCGCGTATTCCTAAATCTGAATTTGTCAAATATCATGATGGGCTTTTGATAGGCTCTGCCTGCGAGGCGGGAGAACTCTACAGAGCAATCTTAAACGGAAGACCGCAGGAAGAGATAAACCGTCTTGTCAATTTTTATGATTATCTTGAAATACAGCCTCTTGGAAATAATGCGTTTATGGTAAGAGATGAAGATTCATCGATCGCTTCGGATGACGACCTTATTGCAATAAATAAACGGATTGTTAAATTAGGTGAAGAATTTGGAAAACTTGTTGTTGCGACACGTGATGTCCATTTCCTAAATCCGGAGGATGAGATATACAGGCGAATAATAATGGCGGGTAAGGGCTTTAAAGATGCAGATGAACAGGCGCCTTTGTACCTTAGGACGACAGAGGAGATGCTAAAGGAATTTGAGTATCTGGGGAGCCAGAAAGCAGAAGAGGTTGTCATCACAAACACCAATAAAATTGCAGATATGTGTGAGAGGATTTCACCTGTAAGGCCGGATAAATGTCCGCCGGTAATTGAAAATTCGGATGGAATGCTTCGTGATATATGTTATACAAAAGCACACAGAATGTATGGTGAAGAATTACCTCCAATCGTAAAGGAAAGACTTGATCGTGAACTAAATTCCATAATTTCGAATGGATACGCAGTTATGTATATCATCGCACAGAAACTTGTGTGGAAATCTAATGAGGACGGATATCTTGTCGGATCGAGAGGATCCGTAGGAAGTTCTTTTGTTGCAACGATGTCCGGTGTAACAGAAGTTAATCCTCTTCATGCACATTATCTGTGTACTCACTGCAAATACAGTGATTTTGACTCAGATGAGGTAAAAGCATATTCAGGACGTGGCGGCTGTGATATGCCTGACAAAATATGTCCAAAGTGTGGAAAACCATTAAGCAAGGAAGGATTTGATATTCCATTTGAGACTTTCCTCGGTTTTAAGGGAAATAAGGAGCCTGATATAGATCTTAACTTTTCAGGTGAGTATCAGGCAAAAGCCCATAAATATACAGAGGTTATTTTCGGGGAAGGGCAGACATTTAAGGCAGGAACGATCGGAACACTCGCTGATAAAACCGCATTCGGATATATTAAGAATTATTATGAAGAGCGTGGCATAAGAAAAAGAAATTGTGAGATCGACAGGATCGTTCAGGGATGTGTCGGTGTAAGACGTACAACAGGACAGCATCCGGGAGGAATTGTTGTTTTGCCAATGGGTGAGGAAATAAATACATTTACACCTGTACAGCATCCGGCTAATGATATGACAGTAGATATTACGACAACACATTTTGATTATCATTCGATCGATCACAACCTTTTTAAAGCTAGATATCCTCGGACATGATGATCCTACCATGATACGAATGCTTCAGGATCTTACTGGAGTAGACCCTACAAAAATTCCTCTTGATGATAAGGCAGTTATGTCGCTTTTCCAGAATACTTCTGCGCTTGGGATTGAGCCGGAGGATATAGATGGATGTAAGCTTGGTGCACTTGGGATACCAGAGTTTGGAACGGACTTTGCCATGGGCACGCTTATGGACACACAGCCAAAAAGAATTTTCTGATCTGATCAGGATAGCAGGTCTTTCACATGGAACTGATGTCTGGCTTGGAAATGCGCAGACACTTATCGAAAATGGTACAGCAACAATTTCTAAATGTATATGTACCCGTGATGATATCATGACATATCTTATCTCAATGGGACTTGAATCAGAGAGAGCCTTCAAAATAATGGAGGCAGTCAGAAAAGGAATGGTCGCAAAAGGCAAATGTAAGGATTGGCCTGAATGGAAGGAAGATATGATTGCACATGGTGTGCCCGACTGGTATATATGGTCGTGTGAAAAGATCAAATATATGTTTCCTAAGGCTCATGCTGCCGCATATGTTATGATGGCATGGAGGATCGCATATTGTAAGGTTTTTTATCCACTTGCATATTATGCAGCATATTTTTTCTATTAGGGCAACAGGATTTTCGTATGAGCTTATGTGTCAGGGAAAAGAACGTCTGGAAAGTTATATGAAAGACTATAAAAAGCGTAAGGACACGCTTACAAACAAGGAGCAGGATACGTTTAAGGACATGAGGATAGTTCAGGAAATGTATGCGAGAGGATTCGAATTCACACCGCTTGATATATACACAGCGCATCCGAACAGGTTTCAGATCGTAGATGGAAAACTGATGCCCGCAATAAACAGTATTGATGGTCTTGGTGACAATGCGGCTATAGCAATAGCCGAATCAGCCAAGGATGGACCATTCCTCTCAAAAGATGATTTCAGGGAGAGGACACACGTGTCCAAGACAGCAATCGAATTGATGAGTGACCTGGGATTATTCGGGGATATTCCGGAATCAAATCAGTTGTCACTGTTCGATTTTGGAGCATAAATTTATATGAAAAATAATAATGTCTAAAAGCGGAAAAAGTAACGAAAAGAGCCTGCAGATCAATGCGAAAAATCTACAGGCTCTTTTTAATTTACTGTTCTTCGATGAAATCGATCTGATATTCATCCATATATTTGATGCGGGCAAGAGAATATACTTCATAACCCTGATCATTTAATTTTTTCTCTTCCAGGCTGGAATGATTTTTCAATGAGGATTCCAATACCGGCAACTGTTGCATGTGCCATTCGAAGTAAGCGGATGGAACCTGTTGCGGCTTCTCCGTCTGCAAGGAAATCATCGATCAGGAGAACATGATCGTTTTCACTTATAACATCTTTTGAGAGACAAAGCTCGTAATGCTTTTCAGTAGTATATGAAGTGACCTCTGTCTGGTAAAGATCATTATGTAATGTTTTTGAAGGCTGCTTTTTAATATAACAAGAGGTACACCCATTTCTATTGCAGTCATTAGAGCGGGGCAATACCTGAACTTTCGATCGTTACAACTTTTGTGATCGCTTTATCTTTGAAATGTGTCGCAAATTCTTTTTCCTATGTCTGCCATAAGGACAGGATCTACCTGATGATTTATAAATTTATTAACCTTTAAAATATCTGTTCCGATGACAAAGCCATCTTTTAATATTCTGTCTTGTAATTCTTTCATTTTATTTACCTCATTTTTTATTTTTTAGTATAGCATATTTATATAAAATTTAACACACTAATTATAGATTTGCGAATAAATATCTTCAACTATATGATCTAAAAAATTCTTCACTTAAATCAGGATACCTGTCTTTTATTTTTGATGTTATGTAGTCTGAGCGTAAAAAATAGTCATCGCCCATTGCATTTACAGTATCACCATAACGTTCTATCAGCGTTGATCTGCAATTATCCATAAAATAGCTGACAGCCTCATTATATATATTGTCATTGTTTTTGGCTGTTGAAGCTATTTTTTCAGTGCAAGAAATGAGCGTATTCCTATGATAAAAAAGATCAAAAGCATAAGTCCCATGACAGAAGAGAATATAGCTTTGTTTGTTATATCCATATTAAGAGGGATAATATCCAGGTCTACAAGTATTATAAGTATTGCGCCTGCAATGCTTACTCCGGTCAGTGTCTGTGCGGAAGATTTTGTCTCATAATATTTCTGATTTTCATCAACGTAAATTTTCATATAGCCTCCTTATTGTTTCAATTTATATATATGGTATAATGAACACATGAAAATTACAATATTATGTGTAGGAAAAGTTAAAGAAAAATTTTACCGGGATGCAATTTCGGAATATCAAAAGAGACTTGGCAGATACTGCAGGCTGCAGATCATAGAGGTGGCAGATGAAAAGACTATAGAGCAGGCATCAGTAAATGAAATAAATATAGTCAAAGAAAAAGAGGGAGAAAGGCTTATAAAAAATATTAAAGATGATGCCTATGTCATATGTCTTGCGATTGATGGAAAGCAGCTTGATTCTGTTGAATTGTCAAACAAAATGGATTATCTTGCTCTGAAAGGCAAAAGTCATATATGCTTTATAATAGGAGGCTCTTTAGGGCTTTCAGATGAAGTGTTAAAGCTTAGTGATCTTAAGCTCAGCTTTTCAAAGATGACATTTCCTCATCAGCTTATGAGGGTAATCCTGCTTGAGCAGATATACCGTTCATACAGAATATCAAATAATGAACCTTATCATAAATAAATGCGTTAATACATATACTTACATATGAAAATAAAAAAAGATAGCAGATTCATTTGAACTTCCAAAAGATATTGTTCTTGGAATACCGATCGTAACACGTTATGGCTCTGACCAGATGACGATAGAAAATCATAAGGGCATTCTTGAATTTAATGATAAATATATAAATGTAAGGGCGTTGGACTGTACAATTAAAATTACAGGGCGTAATCTGGAAATTAAGGAATTTGCTAAAGATATAATAATAATTTCGGGCTGTCTGGAAAGTATTCATTATGAGATTTGACGCTTATGTTAAACTTACACTTAGAGGAAACAGCATAAGAAGATTTATAAACCTTTGCACTGCCGGACATATAAAACTGTGGGATATACGTTATATGAGTGAAAATAAATACGAGGTATGCTGTAAATGCAGCAGGCTGTGGGATATGAAGCCATATCTTGATAAAACCCATACATCTATAACAGTTTCCGAGAAAATGGGATACTATCATCTGGCAGCATGCCTTAAGAAGACAAGATGGATATGGGGCATTTTAATGAATGCACTTATCCTTATGCTTATATTATCTATAAGGATATGGAACATAAGGATAAATGGCAACAAATCACTGAGTGACATAACTATTATCGATTATGTAAATAAAAATAATGTGCCATATGGCTGTATTTCACAAAAAAAATTATGCATGGCTTGAAAAAGTATTGAAAACGAGTTTTCAGATGTAGTATGGTGTAGTATATACGTTGATGGAACAACACTGATGATTGAAATTTCAGAAGGGATCACATATCCAAAATAAACTTTACAATAAATACATAGGAAGGTATAGCATGACATGAGTTTAAACGAGATATCTTTAAAAATACCTAACGAGCATATTACAAATGTGTTTGGACAATTTGATATATTTGCAAAAAAAAAAATAGAGCGCACATTAAATGTAACAATAGTTCTGCGGGATGATATGATAAAAATAATCGGAACAGAAAATAACTGTCATGCTGCACAGGAGGTTTTCTGTCATCTCATATAATTATCTAAAATATAAAATGTTATAACAGAACAAAATGTTAATTATGCATTGGCACTTCTTGAGGAACATAAAGGAAATGCAATAGTAGAAATAGATAAAGACATAATATGTCATACTATAAACGGAAAACCTGTAAAACCTAAAACGATAGGGCAAAAACAGTATGTTGATGCAATCCGCAAAAAAATGATCGTTTTTGGAATGGGACCAGCCGGAACAGGTAAGACATACCTTGCAATGGCGATGGCTATTACAGCCTTTAAGAATGAGGAAGTGGGGCGGATAATTTTGACAAGACCTGCGATTGAGGCTGGTGAAAAGCTCGGATTCCTGCCGGGAGATCCTCAAAGCAAGGTTGATCCATACTTAAGACCTCTTTATGATGCGCTTTACCAGATAATGGGAGCAGAAAGTTTTCAGCGTAACATGGAGAAAGGTCTGATAGAGGTTGCACCGCTTGCATATATGAGAGGTCGTACACTTGACAATGCATTTATTATTCTTGATGAGGCACAAAATACAACACCTGCACAGATGAAGATGTTTCTTACACGAATTGGATTCGGCTCAAAGGTTGTTGTTACAGGTGATATGACACAGAAGGATCTCGCACCGGGAGCAAGATCAGGACTTGATGTTGCATTAAAAGTATTAAAAAAATATTGATGATATCGGTATTTGCAACCTTACCAGCAAAGATGTTGTAAGGCATCCTCTTGTACAAAAGATTGTCAAGGCATATGATAATTATGAAAATAAACAGTCTGCAAAGACCAGAAAGCGAGGGGAAAAATAATTGAAAGAAAAATTTCATTCAGAAGAACGGTTTCACTTATCATTATCCTTATTTCGCTTCTTTTGCTATCGGGGAGCTTTATGTCTGATAGAAATTTTTATCCGGATGAGTGGATATGCATATTTTATATAGATATAATATTTTATCTTCTGCTCATATTTGAACTTGAGTATGAGAGATTAAGAAAGCAGATCGCAAATAATACAAAAACAGATTTTTTAAAACTGGCAATCGGATTTTTTAGGAAACTGTATACTTATAGGTGGTTTCGCATTTCTTCCGGTGTATTGCAGACCGGTAATTTTTGTGGCTATCATAATGTGTTTTGCAGGTAACGAATATCTGGGATTTATATGTGGTACTTTTTTTTTTAGTATTCTGCTCAGCGTAACTGTATCAGGCGATTACTATGAGCTTGTATCAGAAATGACACTTGTTATAGTAGGATCGATTCTTGCAAAAGCGTTAAAGGATAAAAATTAAATAAGTTTGTGTATATTCTTACCATATGCCTTAACATAGTTATTCCAAATATTTTTTATTTATATGTCGGACAAGGAATTTTCTATGAAAATTATTATGTATGGTGGTATAATAGGTATCTTGTCGGCTGTAGTTGCGTTTATATGCTCAAACAGTATAAAGGTCATGAGTGATGATGAAATAAATGACATACTGATTGATATAATAACAGATACATATCCGGAAGTTGCCGAGGTTAAAAAATATTCAATGACAGAATATAAGCGTGCTGATTTTGTATCAACAATTGCGTTCCGTGCAGCAAAGGCAGCAGATCTGGATGCAAATCTGTGTGCAGCGGCCGGATTTTATTACAGGCTTGGACAATGGCAGGGAAAACCATATGTAGAAAATGGGGTTTTAAGAGCTGAAAGGCTGTGTTTTCCTGAAAAACTTATAAACATCCTGCAGGAATATTACGGCGAAGAGGTAAAACCACAAAGCCCTGAGTCAGCTCTTGTAAATATGGTCGATTCACTTGTTGTAAAACTTGATAAAATAAAACAGGAAGTCGGACAAAGTGAATGGAATCATGAAATAATAATAGTACAGCTGTTAAATGAACTTTCTGAATCCGGATTATATGATGAATCCGGTCTTAGCATGAATCACTTTTTAAAGATCAGAAAATATCTGACAAAGGAGGAACTTCTTAAAGGAGGTTGTGGAGTTTTGCCTTTTTCCCATGAAAAAAACTTCCCCTTATGAGGCTGAAATAAACCTGACGTTGACAGATGATGAGGGAATCCATAAAATAAATAAGCAGTTCCGGAATATTGACAGGGCAACAGATGTATTGTCATTTCCGATGCTTTCATATGATGCGCCGGGAGATTTTTTCTTTTCTTTCCGACGAGAATGAAGATGATTTCAATCCCGATACAGGGAAGTTATACTTGGTGATATAATCATTTCGGTAGACAAGGTTAGAGAACAGGCCGAAAATTATGGACACAGTAAAAAAGAGAATTTGCTTTTCTTATAACGCATAGTATGTTACATTTATTTGGTTATGATCACATGCAGCCGGATGAGGCTTTGGTTATGGAAAGAAAACAGCATGTTATTTTAGATGAACTAAACATTCCACGCCAAAATGAAGAGATTACAGAGGTTTAAAAATGGCTAAAAAAAATAAAGGTGCCGGAAACGCCCTTGTTCAGGGATCGATTCTGGCTATAGCATCGATAATAAGCAGGATAATAGGTTTGATCTATCGTATACCAATGCAGAATATCTTAGGAGATATAGGTATAGGATATTATTCCACAGCGTTTGAAATATATAATGTTATGCTTATCATATCATCGTACAGTCTGCCTACAGCTGTGTCAAAGATGGTTTCGGCACAGATGGCAAAGAAAAACAGAAGACAGACTTATCAGATTTTAAAATGTGCATTGCTTTTTGCAACGACAACAGGAACAATCGTTGCGTTGATATTGTTTTTTGGCGGTGAATTTTTTGCAACGACGCTGCTTAACACACCATTTAGTATTTTCGCATTGAAGATTCTTGCTCCAACACTTCTGGTTGTTGCGATATTAGGTGTTCTGCGTGGTTTTTTCAGGGACTTGGAACAATGATGCCAAGTGCTGTTTTTCACAGATAATAGAGCAGGTTGTAAATGCGATCGTAAGCGTATGGGCTGCCTATGTTCTCTACCGTACAGGATCAAGGATCGGTGCCATGGAGATAAGGAACATTATGCAGCGGCGTATGGCGCTGCGGGCGGTACACTGGGAACTGCGCTCGGTGCAGTTGCGGCACTTATATTTGTTATATTTATATATATGATATATATGACTTTGTTTAAAAAACAAATGAAAAGGGAACGTAAAGTTTCTGTTGATTCACTTGGATATACTATGAAGGTGCTTATCGTTACTGTTATACCGGTTCTTTTAAGTACAACGATCTATAACATAAGCAGTATAATAGATCAGGGTGTATTTAAACAGGTTGCTCTTTTGCAGGGATATAGCCAGAATGACATAGATGTGTGGTGGGGAATATATACAGGTAAGTTTAAATTACTTATAAATGTTCCTATATCGATCGCTTCTGCTATGGCTGCATCATTTGTTCCTGTGTTGACAGGCTCGTATGCAAGACGTGATATGGAAGATGTCAGAAATCAGATAAATCTTTCTACAAGATTTGTAATGGTTGTTGCTTTTCCATGTACAGTAGGACTTGCTGTATTGGCAACTCCTATTTTTAATCTGTTATTTAACGGAACGAGACAGACAAATGATATTGCATCATGCATGATGTGGATAGGAGCGGTATCGGTTCTTTTTTATGCAATGTCCACTCTCTCTCGAATGGTCTGCTTCAGGGAATTGACAGACTTAAAGTTCCTGTAATAAATGCAGCTATAGCACTTGGTGCGCATGTCATAGTACTGGTTGCACTTATGCTGTTTTTCAGGCTTAATATTTATGCAGTTGTGCTTGCAAATGCATTTTTTGCGCTTCTTATGTGCTTCTTAAACAGCAGTGCATTAAAAAATATAGTGGTTTTGAACAGGAGATAAAAAAAGACGTTCATTATCCCGGCGATATGTTCAATATTCATGGGCGCTGCAGCATTTGTGATCTACTTCCTGCTGGATCATGTGCTTATAATGATTGGTGGAAGGATAAGAAATGCAATAGCATTTGTGATAGCATTTGTGGTTGCTGTTATCGTATATGCGATCACATTGTTACTGTTTAAAGGATTATCCGAAGATGAAATAAGAAAATTCCCTAAAGGGAATGACAATTATCAGATTCGCAAAGAAATTTCATCTTCTTTAAAAAATAAAAAGGCATAAAATAATAAAAAATACAGATACTGATTCAGAGGTGATGTGCATGAAGAATAAAATCAGTATCTGTATTTTAGTGGTTTTGGGAATATTATTGACTGTTTGGGTGTTAGAGTCGATCGACAATAGAATTTCACAAAAACAAAATAACGAGGATACACAGATACAAATTGCTGAAACACAGTCAAAGGAAGTATCAAAAGTTGTCATATCGTATGAATATATAGTAAAAATGATAATGGTATGATCACAGTATATAAAAATTATGGCACAGACAAATTTTTTGATACAGGTGTATACTACAATGAACTTCCGGAGGATATCAAGTCCAAAATAAATAATGGATTTGGTTTTGAAACAGAAAGTGAATTATATGATTTTCTGGAGAGCTATTCAAGCTGACTGGTTGAATGTTTTACTTTCCTATGCTAAAATAATTCAGTTAAAAAGAGGTAAAAGATGAATGATATTACAATAATCGGAGCTGGACCGGCCGGAATGATGGCGGCTATTACTGCGGCAAGGCGTGGGGCCGGGATCGTGCTTCTTGAACAGAATACAGATATAGGAAAGAAGCTTCTTTCAACAGGAAACGGCAAATGTAATTATACAAACAAAAAAATGGACAGCAGTTGTTTTAATGGCAGCATAAGACTTATAAAAAATGGTCTGAGTGTTTTTAATGAAAATGATACAATAGCTTTTTTTTTCGAAGAACTGGGAATACCTGCGTATGATAAAAACGGGTATATATATCCAAATTCAAAACAGGCAGCTTCTGTTGTTGCAGCTCTTAGGATGGAAATGATGAGCCTTAAAATAGATGTAAGAACATCTTTTAAGGTTACAGATATTAAAAAACTGATAAAGGATATGTAGTTTTTTCAGAAACCGATAAAGTAGAGTCAAAAAAGCTTATTATTGCGGCTGGATTAAAGGCAGCTCCGAAACTCGGAAGCGATGGCAGCATGTTTAAGATCATAGAATCACTTGGACACAGATTTTTGCCTGTAGTTCCTGCTTTATGTGGTTTTTACTGTGAAGGCCTTAAATTTAATAAAACAGCAGGCGTAAGATGTGACTGCGCGCTTACGCTTCATACATCGGCAGGAAACAACTTATGCAGTGAGGGTGAACTTCAGATAACAGATTATGGAATGTCAGGAATTCCTGTTTTCCAGATAAGCCGCTATGCATCTATGGATATAAAAAAATGGCAATACACCCAGACTTGAAACAGACTTCATGCCTCGGATGAGCGATGATGAATTGTTAAAATACTTAAGGAAGCGTGTAGCCTGCGTGAAAGATAAACGCTCAGTAAATGAGATGCTTAATGGTATTTTAAATCAAAAGCTTATGCTTGAGCTTATTCATCAAAGCAAAATATCGCCGGATAAAAAGGCTGCCATGCTGGATGATAAAGATTTAAATAAGCTTGTCAGCGTGATGAAACATACATATGTTTACATGAAAAAGCCACGGAGTTTTTGAATTTGCACAGATATGTGCAGGTGGAATAGATACAAAGCAGATAGACCCATGTACACTTAGCTCAAAAGTATGTGACAATCTCTATTTTGCAGGAGAAATACTTGATGTAGATGGTATCTGTGGAGGATACAATTTACAATGGGCATGGACAAGCGGTTATATAGCAGGAATGGAAAGCAGTAAATGATAAGGATAAATCAGATAAAATTACCAATTGACCACACACAGGGACAATTAAAAATAAGATAAAAAAGATTTTAAAACTTAGATCAGATGATTTTAGTTACAAAATATTAAAGAAATCTATAGATGCCAGAAAAAAAGCCGGAATTGTTTTATATCTATTCTGTGTCGGTTGAGATCGACAATGAAACGCATCTTGTTGGCAGATTACATAATCCTTCAGTAATGTTATATAAGGAAAACAGGTATAGCCTTCCTGAGAGTGGAAAGAATTTTTTGAACAGCCGGCCTGTTATGGTGGGCGCCGGACCTGCAGGGCTGTTTTGTGCCTACATTTTATCGCTTAAAGGGTTTGCTCCTATTGTTATCGAAAGAGGAAGCAGGGTTGACAAACGAAAAAAGAGATGTTGAGAATTTCTGGAACACGGGAATTCTGGTGCCGGATTCAAATGTCCAGTTCGGAGAGGGCGGAGCCGGAACATTTTCAGATGGAAAGCTTAATACATCAGTAAAAGATCCAGGTGGACGGAATAATTTTGTGCTGGAAACTTTTGTTAAATTTGGAGCAAAAAGTGATATATTATATGACAATAAACCACATATTGGAACAGACATACTGGCGGATGTTATTGTAAACATGAGAAAAGAATTGGAAAACAATGGCACTACATTTATGTTTGATACACTCGCAGATGGATTTGAAATTTCAGATGGCAGAATATGTTCAGTAAATGCTTCCGGTCAGAAGATAAATACAGATGTATGTGTTCTGGCACTTGGACACAGCTCAAGAGATACATTTTATAAACTTCATGATCTCGGAATAGACATGCAGTCCAAAAATTTTGCGGTCGGGTTCAGGGTAGAACATCCACAGGAAATGATAAATGAAGCTATGTACGGAAAAAATCATGACATCAAATTACCCGCAAGTCCATATAAGGTAACTTCTAATTTTCCCGGAGGAAGAGGTGTATACTCATTTTGTATGTGTCCTGGAGGATATGTAGTAAATTCATCCTCTGGTGAAGGAAAACTGTTGTTAACGGGATGAGTTATTCTGGAAGAAATGGGAAAAATGCCAACAGCGCCATAATTGTTTCGGTGACAGACAAGGATTTTGGTGCGGATGATGCACTTGCAGGCATAAGATTTCAGGAAAAACTAGAAAGAAAAAATTATGAGCTTGGAAACGGTAAAATCCCACAGCAACTGTTTGGAGATTTTTTGCCAGAATACTATTTCGACATCTTTTGGAAATTTTAACACCCAGACCAAAGGTAAAACTGTGTTTGCAAAGTTGAACGGGCTTATGAATGATGAAATGGAAAAGTCTTTCATACTCGGAATGCAACATTTTAGTCATATGGTACCAGGATTTGACAGAAAAGATGCAATTCTGTCCGGCATGGAGACCAGAACATCTTCTCCTGTCCGTATGATAAGAAACGAAAATTTAGAGAGCAATATTAGAGGAATGTATCCTTGTGGGGGAAGGAGCAGGTTATGCGGGAGGAATTACATCTGCAGCTATTGATGGGATAAAAAGTAGCTGAGGCGATAGTAAAAAAATACAAACCTGATTAACCGGAAGAGAGGAATACAAAAGTGGCTGATGTAACACCAATGATGCAGCATTATCTGCAGACAAAAAGAAGAATATAAGGACTGTATATTATTTTACAGACTAGGTGATTTTTTACGAGATGTTCTTTGATGATGCAAAGATCGTATCAAAGGAGCTTGAACTTACTCTTACAGGAAAAGCTGCGGTCTTGAAGAACGTGCGCCTATGTGCGGAGTTCCGTTCCATGCCGCAGAATCATACATTAACAGACTTGTATCAAGAGGATATAAAGTCGCAATATGTGAGCAGATGGAAGACCCTAAGCTTGCAAAGGGAATCGTAAAAAAGAGAAGTTATACGGGTTGTGACACCTGGTACAAATACCGACATGGCTTCGCTTGACGAAGCAAAAAACAACTATATAATGTCTATAGTCTATACAGAGGATAAATATGGCATAGCTGTTTCTGATGTCACCACAGGTGATTTTGTACAACGGAAGTGGACAATGAAAGAAAACTTCTTGATGAGATAAGCCGTTTCTGCCCTTCAGAGATTATATGCAATGAAGCATTATATATGAGTGGAGTGGATATTGATGATTTGAAAACAGGCTGGGGATAACAATATCAGCACTTGATTCGTGGTATTTCGGGGATCAGCTTGCAAAAGAAACTCTTCTTACACATTTTCATGTGCAGTCACTTATAGGTCTTGGGATTGCGGATTATGATAGCGGAGTTATTGCGTGCGGTGCGCTTTTAAGTATCTTTATGAAACGCAGAAAAATTCTTGATAATATTCTTGAAATACATCCGTATTCAATCGGAAAATATATGATCATAGACAGCTCGTCCAGACGGAATCTGGAGCTTGTAGAAACACTTCGTGAGAAACAAAAAAGAGGTTCATTGTTATGGGTTCTTGACAAAACAAAGACGGCCATGGGGGCAAGACTTTTTAAGATCATATGTTGAGCAGCCTCTTATAGAAAAATCGGAAATAATAAAACGCCAGAATTTTATAGAGGCGTTAAATAAAAAGTGAGATAACAAGGGATGAACTGAGAGAATATTTAAATCCTATATATGATCTTGAACGTCTTATAACAAGAATTACATATCAGTCAGCTAATCCCGGGGATTTGATCGCATTCAGAAACTCAATAAAAATGCTTCCACCTATAAAAACACTTCTGACAGATATAAAGTGCAAGCTTGTAAGTGAGATAGACAGTGATTTTGATGTTCTTGATGATCTGTGCCTGCTGCTTGATCAGTCGATACAGGAAGAACCACCTATATCTGTACGTGATGGCGACATAATAAAAGAAGGCTACAGCGAGGAAGTCGACAAACTCCGTGCTGCAAAAACAAAGGGAAAAACGTGGCTTGCAGAACTTGAAGCTTCTGAAAAAGAAAAGACCCGGGATCAAAAATCTGCGCATAAAATACAATAAAGTATTTGGCTATTATCTTGAGGTTACAAATTCATATAAAGATCTTGTGCCGGATTATTATGTTAGAAAACAGACGCTTACAAATGCTGAAAGATATATAACACCGGAATTAAAAGAACTTGAAGATAGATACGATCCTTGGGGCGGAAGACCGCCTCACATCGCTTGAATACGAGTTATTCAGGCAGGTACGGGATAAGATCGCACAATCTGTTTCGAGGATTCAAAAGACAGCCCGTGCCATTGCAAAGATGGATGTTTTTGCATCGCTTGCCCTTGTTGCAGGCCAGAACAATTATTGCAAGCCGAAAATAAAAATGAAAGTGGATAATAGATATTAAAAACGGGCGTCATCCTGTATTCGAAAAGATGACAACGAACGATATGTTTATAGATAACGACACATATCTTGATCCTGATAAAAACCGGATTTCTATAATAACAGGTCCGAATATGGCAGGAAAATCGACATATATGAGACAGAGTGCTCTTATCGTGCTTATGGCACAAATAGGAAGCTATGTTCCTGCATCCTCGGCAAATATAGGAATTGTAGACAGGATATTTACGAGAGTCGGAGCCTCAGATGATCTTGCTTCAGGACAAAGTACTTTTTTATGGTCGAGATGAATGAGGTTGCCAATATTTTAAGAAATGCAACATCAAAATCATTGCTTATACTTGATGAGATAGGCCGGGGAACAAGTACTTTTGACGGACTAAGTATAGCATGGGCGGTTGTAGAACATATAAGCAATCCAAAACTTTTAGGTGCAAAGACATTATTTGCAACACATTATCATGAACTTACAGAGCTTGAAGGCAAGCTTGACAGTGTAAATAATTATTGTATTGCAGTAAAAGAAAAGGGAGATGACATAGTTTTCCTTCGTAAAATCGTAAAGGGCGGTGCTGATAAGAGTTATGGAATACAGGTGGCAAAGCTTGCAGGGCTTCCGGATTCTGTAATAGAGCGGGCAAAGGAAATTGTTGAACAGCTTCTGGCAAACGACATAACAGAGACCGTAAAAAATATTTCAGTGGAAACAGGTTCAAAAAAACACAGCAGGAAGCAGCATCTCGATGAAGTTGATATGACACAGATTTTCTTTTTGATACGGTAAAGGATGATGACATAATTGAGGAGCTTAAAAATATCGACATTGGAAATCTGACACCACTTGATGCACTTTAACAAATTATACCAGCTGCAGAATAAAGTTAAAAACCGCTGGTAGGAAGGAGGATGATCATATATGCCAGATATTGCAGTCCTAAATCAGGAGACAATAGATAAAATAGCTGCCGGCGAAGTTGTAGAAAGACCATGTTCAGTGGTAAAGGAACTTGTAGAAAATGCTATAGATGCAGGATCGAGTGCAATAACTGTCGAGATAAAAAGAAGGTGGGATTTCTTTTATAAGAATTACAGATAATGGATGCGGAATACAAAGGAACCAGGTTCCGCTTGCATTTTTTACGTCACAGTACAAGTAAGATAAAGAACGCAGAAGATCTTCTTACAGTAAAATCCTTAGGCTTCAGAGGCGAGGCTTTATCAAGTATCGCTGCTGTGGAGAGTTGAACTGATCACAAAAAACTTATGATGAGCTTACTGGCACCCGTTATGTCATAGAAGGTTCAAAAGAAATAACAAACGAAGAGATCGGTGCGCCGGATGGAACTACCTTTATAGTAAAAGATCTGTTTTATAATACGCCTGCAAGAAGAAAAATTTTTTAAAGACGGCAACGACAGAGGGCGGCTATATAAGTGATATGGTCGAAAAACTTGCATTGTCGCATCCAGATATATCGTTTAAATTCATAAACAATAACCAGACAAAGCTGCATACATCGGGTAACGGAAACCGTAAGGACATAATATATCATATATTTGGCAGAGACATATCATCTTCACTTCTTCCGATTGATTTTGAATGTGAATATTTCAAACTGGAAGGATTTATAGGAAAACCGGTAATAACAAGAGGAAACCGTAATTATGAAATTTATTTTATAAACGGACGTTACATAAAAAGTTCACTGCTTTCAAAGGCTATAGAGGAGGCATATAGGAATTTTCTTATGCAGCATCAATATCCGTTTACAGTTTTGTATTTTACATTTTATAGTGAACTGGACGTAAATGTCCATCCTACAAAAATGGAACTTCGATTTGATAACAATAACGAAGTATACGTTGAACTGTGCGATGCGATATATAAGCTTCTTTCACATAAAGAGATGATTCCTGAGGTTCCGGTCGGCTCAAATGATAAGCCGGCAAAAATCATACATAAATACGAAGAACCCATTCCTGAACCATTTGAAAAAAGAAGGATCAATGATATCGCTGCATCAGCTGCCATGGATAGTGCAATTATAAAGCATAGTCCGGGAACATATGAATTTGATGACAAAAAAATAAGACCGATCCAGACTGTGTCAGAAAAATTTGAACCATTTGGTACAAAAAGTGAAAATGCAAATAAAAAAGAAGAAACACAGGAAACGGAAAATAATGTAATAAGCAATCCTTCCAAGCAGACATTGGCTGATATTGATAAAGAGTTTATGACCCAAGGCTTCACGCAAACAGTTTAATATAATCGGACAGCTTTTTAAAACGTACTGGCTCATTGAATTTGAGGATAAGCTTTTTATTATTGACCAGCACGCAGCCCATGAAAAAGTTTTATATGAGCGCACGATGGCAAGACTTAAAGAAAAGGATTTTACATCCCAGACTATCAGTCCGCCGATCATCCTGAGCCTTGATTCAAAGGAAAGCGCCATGCTTGAAAAATATAGTGCACAGATCCGGCAATTTGGTTATGAAGTGGAGCATTTTGGTGGTAAAGAATATATGATCAGTGCTGTGCCGGACAATCTGTTCCATATCGACATGAAAGATCTATTTATTGAAATGCTTGACGATTTTTCAAATCTGACGGGAAGACAGACACCGGATCTTATAATAGAAAAGGTCGCAAGCATGTCATGTAAAGCGGCAGTAAAGGGAAATGACAAGCTTTCTCTTCCAGAGATAAATGAGCTTATAGATGAACTTCTATCTTTGGACAATCCGTATAACTGCCCACATGGACGCCCTACGATAATTTCTATGAGTAAATATGAAATAGAAAAAAATTCAAGAGGATTATATAAATGGAAAAACAACCTATGGTCATTCTTACAGGACCAACTGCTGTTGGAAAAACCAATCTTTCGATCGAACTTGCCAAAAGAATAAATGGTGCTATAATATCGGCAGATTCAATGCAGGTATATAAATATATGGATATAGGTTCTGCAAAGATCATGCCACAGGAAATGCAGGGAATAAAGCATTATCTCATAGATAAGCTGCTGCCTTCGGATGAATTTAACGTGTTTATTTTTAAAAAAAATGGCAAAAAAGGCGCTTGAAGAAATTTATTCAAATGATCAGATTCCTATAATAGTCGGTGGAACAGGTTTTTTATATACAGGCATTGCTGTATGATATTGATTTTACAGAACAGGACACAGAGATATAGCATATCGAAACAAGCTGAGTGATTTTGCAGCAGTAAATGGAAATCATGCACTCCATGAGAAGCTTAAAATATAGATCCTGTTTCGTATGAAACAATACATGAAAATAATGTAAAACGTGTTATAAGGGCACTCGAATATTACCATAACTGTAGCGAGCCTATTTCAAAGCATAATGATAGTGAAAGACAAAAAAGAATCACCTTATAATTTTGCATATTTTGTATTAAATGATGAAAGAAAAAAAGATTATATGACAGAATCGATAAAAGAGTAGACATTATGGTTGAAAATGGTCTTGTTGAAGAGGTAAAAAAAAGTTAAAAAATATGGGTTATACGAGTGATATGGTTTCTATGAAAGGCATAGGCTATAAGGAAATACTTAACAGCCTTGATGGAGCATATGATATTGATGAGGCCGTTGAAAAGTAAAGCAGGAATCAAGACGATTTGCCAAACGCCAGCTTACATGGTTCAGACGGGAAAAAGAAACGATATGGCTTGAAAAAGGAGAATATTCATATGATGATAATAAAATATTAAGTAAAATTAAAGAAATACTTGAGGAAAAGAGGATTATAATTTGTTAGAACAAATGTATAAGGAACTTGGAATATCAAAACCTGTTCTTGATTTCGGAAAAAAAATGCGAAGATGAATTAAAAGAAAGATTTTTAAAGATTGACGAGAACGCAGAATTAAACCAGCTTAAGGTAATAAATGCAATGCAGAAAAACAAAGTCAGTGCTGAATGCTTTAATATGTCAAGCGGATATGGGTATAATGATCTTGGAAGAGATACACTTGAAAAAAGTATATGCTGACTGTTTTAAGGGCGAGGATGCACTTGTAAGACCACAGATAACATGTGGAACACATGCACTCGCACTTGCGCTTATGTCGAATCTGCGCCCGGGAGATGAGCTTTTGTCACCTGTCGGAAAACCATATGATACACTTGAGGAGGTTATCGGAATACGTCCATCAAAGGTTCACTCTCTGAATATGGTGTTACATATTCGCAGGTTGATCTTCTGCCTGACGGAGAATTTGATTTTGAGGGTATAAGAAAAGCTGTCAATGAAAAAAACTAAGCTTGTAACTATACAAAGATCCAAAGGATATGCCACAAGACCAACCTTATCTGTAGAGCGCATAGGAGAACTTATCAAATTTATAAAAGAAATCAAACCGGATGTAATATGCATGGTTGATAACTGCTACGGAGAATTTGTCGAAGACAGGGAACCACTTGAGGTCGGAGCAGACATGATAGTTGGCTCACTGATCAAAAATCCGGGAGGCGGTCTTGCTCCTATAGGCGGATATATCTGCGGGAAGAAGGAGTATGTGGAGAATGCTTCATACAGGCTTACAACTCCGGGACTCGGAAAGAAGTCGGGGCATCACTTGGCGTGATACAATCTTTCTATCAGGGTCTGTTTTTATCTCCGACAGTTGTAAGTGGGGCATTAAAAGGTGCAATTTTCGCAGCAAAAATATACGAAAAACTTGGATTTAAGGTTGTACCTGACGGAACAGAAAGCAGACATGATATTATCCGGGCTATAGAATTTAATAACAGGGATGCGATGATTGCATTTTGTGAAGGAATACAGGCAGCAGCCCCGGTGGACAGCTATGTAACACCAGAGCCATGGGCGATGCCGGGGTATGATTGTGATGTCATAATGGCAGCAGGCGCATTTGTTCAGGGATCATCAATTGAATTATCCGCAGACGGACCTGTAAAGCCTCCATACGCCGTTTATTTCGGGGAGGACTTACATGGTATCACGCAAAACTTGGGATTTTGATGTCTTTACAAAAAACTTTATGAGAGAAATCTTGTTAAGCTTGATTAGGTATGCTAAAATTAAAACACCGTTTTTAAGAGAGCGGAAAGGAATAAATGCAAAAAAACAACCTGATCAAAAATTTACCAATATCAGAAAGACCATATGAAAAAATTTTTAAAAAGTATGGTTCTAAGGCGCTTTCTGATGCAGATCTTTTGGCTATTATCATAAAGGGCACAAGAGATTTAAG
>VOFC01006369.1_pt1 | contig 42545 bp, 62 predicted proteins | sample 5384161 | NCBI WGS metagenome assembly VOFC01 (sample SAMN12384722, study PRJNA508395) | human gut metagenome | isolation source: healthy gut B | host: Homo sapiens
AAGCAGCAGGGTGCGGGCTACTCACGTGAGCAGCGGCGAGGTGCAGCTGTTCAAATTTTATCAATCACGGGCGAAAATCACAACAATTGCCGAGCACGCCGCCTCCGGGGCAAGTTCACACCTTCAAGCTGGCAGGCTACCCCGCAAACTTCCTCAACGCCGGGCAGTGCATTTTCGCCATCGACTCCACTGCCGGCGCGACATGGATGGGCGCCGACGCCCCCTCATCGACATTGCCGAGGAAAAGCTGATTCCCTTCGAGCTGGCAGTGCTGCCGGTTCCCCAGTTTGACCCGGAGCAGCCTCAGATGATCTCCCAGGGGCCGTCGGTGTGCGTGTTCAACAAGTCCGATCCGCAGGAAGTACTGGCGAGCTGGCTGTTCGCCCAGTATCTGCTGACCAATAACGCAGATCGCCTATTCCCAGACGGAGGGGTACATCCCCGTCACGTCCAAGGCGCAGGAAAGCCCGCCTATCAGGACTATTTAAGCCGCTGCGGCGAGTAACGCCACCCACTACCGCGCCAAGATCGAGGCCGCCCAGCTGCTGATGCGCTACACGGACTGCACCTTCGTTACCCCCGTGTTCAACGGCTCCGCGTCTCTGCGCAACGCCGCCGGGCAGCTGATCGAGGACGTGAACAAATCCGTGCGCCGTCACCAGACGGTCAACGCCGAGTACCTTTCGTCTCTTTACAGCGACGTTTCCTCCCTGTACCGCTTGGACCAGATTCAGGTGTCTGCCAGCGGCTTAGGGGCCGCTGCCCGGCGTTTCCAAGGCGCTGCCGTTGATCGGTCTTGCGGTCTGCTGGGTCGGGATGGGCATCTATATTCTCCGGGAAAAGCTGAATAAACGCCGTAAAAAAGATTGATTTCCGAAAATCCTGTAGTATAATGGGGTTGTACCCATGGTACGATATATGAAAAAAAGGAGTTTTGAAACATGAAAAAGCTGATTGCAAATGAGAAAGGTTCTGACGATGGTTCTGTCCTTCGCCGCCTGTGCCAAGAAGGACACTGTCACTCCCAATGAGCCACTCGCCATCACCACTGCGGCTGCTGACCCCACCCCGCGTTTGCTGAAACCGAGGCAAGCGACCCCTCCCGTTGTCACCGCAATGAACCATGCCGACTACGTGGGCCGCCGACAATGAAACCGAGGTTGTTGTCGAGACCTATGTACAGGCCAAGCAGTCCTGGTGGGACAACAAGGTCACCGTTTACTGCCAGAGCCCCTGACGGCGCTTACTTCCTGTACGAGCTGGCCTGCTCCGAAGAGGACGCCGCCAAGCTGGTTCCCGGCACCAAGATCCGCGTGTTACCGGCTTCAAGGGCGAGTGGTCCGGCGAAGTGGAGATCATGGATGGCACCTTTGAGTTTGTCGAGGACGGCGATACCTACATTGCCGAGGCGCTGGACGTCACCGACCTGCTGGGCACCGACGAGCTGATCGACCATCAGAACGAATTTGTTTCCTTCACCGGCCTGACCGTTGCTCCCAGCACCGACGCCAACGGCAACGAGGCTGCTTTCCTGTACAACTGGGACGGCTCCGGCGACGGGCGACGACCTGTACTTCAACGTCACCGTGAACGGCCAGACCTACAACTTCTGCGTGGAGTCCTACCTGTGCGGTCAGGACACCGAGGTGTATCAGGCTGTTGAAGCATTGCAGATCGGCGACGTGATCAACGCCGAAGGGTTCCTCTACTGGTACGAGGGCGTCAACCCCCACATCACTTCCGTTTCCGCTGCGAACTGAGTTTTTTAACCGAGCAGGGAAAGGCGAATGCCTTTCCCCCGCATTTTCTTTGGAAAAGGAACGTTTCCCAGATTCTGTCCGGCAGCACAGCCTGATGGTATGTGGGACTATGCGGCAGCTTTATGTCCCTTTCCGCAGGAATCCGCTGTTGACCAGCAGAATGGTCACGACCCAGGAGCGGGGGGGAACGCATGGTACAGCATGGGTAAGCTTGGGCTTTGCCATGAAAAACCGGGCGCATCTGACCCCGGCGGTTCAGAAGTTTATGGAATACCTGCCCTTCCGGGAGATGGCGGGGCGAAGGATGCCGGTGAATGAACACGGCAGGGCGGTCTTGTTTTTGGTTTGTGATATGATAAGATCAGGATCAGAAATCAGAATTTGTGGAGGTAAGCAAAATGAGTGATAGCAGGTTAAAGGGTATAGCAGTTATTCTATTTGGAATACTCTTAAGTGCAAGTAGCGCAGAAATGAATCGAACCGTGTTGGCAAGTTTTAGCGATTTCCCATTTGCTCTTGTCGGGATAATTGTTGGAATTGTTGGACTTGTAATGGTTTTCAAAAGCAATAAAGAATAACAACTTCCAATTTGCAGAATAAGCCAGAACGGTATCGCATTCCCCGCCATCCCAACAAACACCAACGGCGTGACCTTGCGGTCACGCCGTTTGCATATTCAACTTATCCTCTCAGCACAGCTTCGCGCCGGCGGGGATGGCGTCGCTGACCATTACCAGATTCAGCTTCTCCTCGCCCTCTCCGTGTGGATGGCGGACAGGAGCATTCCGTTACTCTCCTTGCCCATCATCTTCCGGGGAGGCAGGTTGGTGCAGGCGACAACTGTCTTGCCCACCAGTTCTTCCGGCTTATAGTATTTCGCAATGCCGGAGAGGATCTGACGGTCCGTGCCGGTGCCGTCGTCCAGGGTGAACTTCAGCAGCTTGTCGCTCTTCTTCACCGCCTCGCAGTTCTTGATCTTCACCGCCCGCAAATCGGACTTGCAGAAGGTGTCGAAATCCACCTTTTCCTCGCTGTAAGGCTCGATCTGAAGCTCCGGGACGGGGGGCTTGTTCAGCTCCTCCAGTGCGGCCAGCTCCTTCTCCACGTCGATTCTGGGGAACAGAGCGGGGCCGGCCACGGTGGCGACGTCGGCGGGCAGAATGCCGAAGCCCGTCAGGCTGTCCCAGTCCGTCCGGGCATCGCCCAGACGGCGGGCGATCTCCGCCGCGGTATCGGGCATGAAGGGGGTCAGCAGACCGCCGCAGATGCGGATGGTCTCCAGCAGGTTGTAAAGAACACGGGCCAGCCGGGGCTTCTTGGCCTCGTCCTTGGCCAGCACCCAGGGGGCGTTCTCGTCGATATACTTATTGGCACGGGCAATGACCTTGAACACCTCCGCCAGAGCATTCTGGAAGGCGTACTTCTCCATCTGTTCCTCGTACTTATCCCGGAGGGAGGACACCATGGCGATCAGCTCGGCGTCCTTTTCCTCGTCCGCCGTCTGCACCGCGGGCAGGCGCTCGCCGAAATACTTCTGGGCCATGGCCACGGTCCGGGATACCAGATTGCCCAGGTCATTGGCCAGGTCCACGTTGATGGTGTTGATCAGGGCCTCGTTGGAGAAGTTGCCGTCGGAACCAAAGGGGAAGGTCCGCAGCAGGAAGAAGCGCAGGGCGTCCACGCCGTACCGCTGGGCCAGCAGGTAGGGGATCCACCACATTGCCCTTGGATTTGGACATCTTGCCGCCGTCCAGCAACAGCCAGCCATGGCCGTAGACCTTTTTCGGCAGGGGCAGGTTCAGGCTCATGAGCATGGCGGGCCAGATGATGGAATGGAACCGGACGATCTCCTTGCCCACGAAATGCACGTCGGCGGGCCAGAAGGTCTCCAGATCGTGATAGCGGTCGTTTTCAAAGCCCAGGGCGGTCATGTAGTTAAAGAGAGCGTCGATCCATACATAGACCACATGGCCCGGGTCAAAGTCCACCGGCACGCCCCAGGTGAAGCTGGTGCCGGGACACGCACAGGTCCTCCAGACCGGGGTCAATAAAGTTGCTGACCATCTCGTTGACACGGCTCCGCGGCTCGAGGTAGTCCGTGTTCACCAGCAGGTCCCGGACCCGGTCGGCGTACTTGGACAGGCGGAAGAAGTAGGCTTCTTCTTCCGCATCCTGGACCTCCCGGCCGCAGTCGGGGCATTTGCCGTCCTTCAGCTGGCTCTCGGTCCAGAAGCTCTCGCAGGGAACGCAGTATTTGCCCTTATAAGTTCCCTTGTAGATGTCGCCGTTGTCGTACATCTTTCCGAAGATTTTCTGGATGGCGGCCACGTGATAGTCGTCGGTGGTGCCGGATGAACCGGTCGTAGGAAATGTTCATCAGCTTCCACAGGTCCTGAACGCCCTTGCTGGGCCGGTGACGATCTCGTCCACGAACTGCTGGGGGGTGACCCCGGCGTCCTGGGGGTCGGCCTTGTCCTCGATTTTCTGGCCATGCTCGTCCGGCATCGTTGATGCCAGCCACCGCCCCGCCGCCATCAGCGGCTTTCGCAGCAGCTTCGTGATCACGAACACCAGCGGAAATGCCCCCGCCAGGACGATGGCAATGGTGCCCACCGTTTCAAAGCCCTCCGAAATGGGCGCCATTCCGGGGATGATGACGAATCCGTCAGGGCTTCCACGATGGCCGCCGCCAGTCCCACGGTCACGACGGCCACCACCAGCCTGCCGAACACCTCGAAGCCCCTGACCATGGCGTTTTCCGCCCGCCACAGCCCCAGAGCGATCAGCGCCGCGATGATGACAATGGGGATCAGGTTGCGCAGCACCATCCCGATGGGGAATCCTGCCGTAAGGCCGCCCGCGAGAACGCCCAGCGGGATGGTGACGATGCCGCAGAGGATTCCCTTCGCCATGACCGGCCTGTCCTTTTCCTCCAGAATCCCCATGGCGACGGGGATGGTGAACACCACGGTCGCCCCCAGCATGGAGCCGGTGAGCACGCCGCCCAGCATGGCCGCCTGATGGCTTGCCGCCAGCTCCACCGCCAGCGCGCCGCCGCCCATGTCGCAGGCAAGGATCGTTCCGGCAAACATGGCGGGGTCTGCACCCAGAAGGGCGAACACCGGCACGATCACCGGCTTGAGCAGGCTTGCAAGCACCGGTGCCAGGCAGACGATCCCCACCATGGCCAGCGCCAGAGAACCCATGGCAAGGATTCCCGCTTCAAATTCCTTTCCCAGCCCCCAGCGGTTCCCAAAAATCCGGTCGATTGCGCCGGCCACCGCAAAAGCCGCCATAACCGCTATGAGGATCTCATGAAATGACATTGCCCTCTCTCCCCTTACTATGGATTGTCCCGAGAACGGCGTTTTGTCTCAGGACGTTTGGACTACTGCTTCTCGTCCACGATGGCCACAACGGCGGCGTCCACCGGGGCGTCCATGCAGTATTTGCTGGCAACCGTCCCCGTGGCGAGCAGCACCTTGTCCCCCGTTCCCGCACCTACCTGGTCGGCCGCTACGATTCTTTCTCCGTTGCTCTCCACCACAAGGAAGGTCTGCCCCTGCAAACACGCCGCCTTCCGCGTCGCCCAGATGGCGCCTACCACTTTTCCTACCTTCATTTCTTTCCCTCCATAATTTCCTTCGCCAGCGGCGTCAGCACCGCGCCGGGACTTGGCAGCTTCCCCCGCCGCCCGAAGCGCCCGGGCTTCCTCCGCCGTGATGAGCTTTTTCCGCCCGCCGTCCGTAAACAGGACGCCCCAGTTTTCAGCTCCCGCTGGGCGGAGCCAGACTTCCCGCGAGCATCCGGTTTTCGGCGCTTCCGGCAGCCCCGGTGTGTAGAGATAGACCGGCTTTCCCTCCGCCAGAGCGGAAAGCACCCGCTCCTCCCGGAACCTGAGCAGCTGGGACAGGGTCAGTGAGCCGATGACCACCGCGTCGTAGGGCGCTTCCATCACGTAATCATACCCCAGCTCCGCCGCCGGTTCCTTTCCGATCAGCAGTGCCCGGGTCATGGCAGTATCCTCCCAAGGTCGCCCTTCCGGAAGCCGCAGGCGTTGGCCTCGTCGTAATCCAGATGGACGTAGGAGGCAAATTCCGGGCTGATCCGCACCGCCACGTCCTCAAAAATCACCGGGCGGCTGGTATACGCCTTCAGCTTCACCGTCTGCTTGTCCCGGACGCCGAAGCGGGCGGCGTCCTCCGGGGTTAGATGGATGTGGCGCTTTGCCACGATGACCCCCTGAGGAAGCGTGACCCGGCCGCACTGCCCCACGATCACCCCACCGGGGCTTCCGGCGGCATCCCCGGACAGCCGCACGGGGGCGTCGATGCCCAGCGTCCGGGCGTCGGTGAGGGAAATCTCCACCTGCGCTTCCTTCCGCTCCGGCCCCAGCACTGCCACGTTCCCCAAATTCTCCCTTGGGGCCGATGACCGTGACCCGCTCATTCGACAGATACTGCCCCGGCTCGGACAGCGGCCGCTTCGGCGTCAGGGGATGGCCGAACAACACCAGCGCCTGCTGCGCCGTCACGTGCACATGCCGCCCGGAGGCTTCCAGCTCCACAAAAATCCGCCCTGCAATGGCTTCGGCCAGAGCGGAAAGTTCCCTGTTTTCCATTTGTTTGCCTCCCTGTGGAAAAATCCGGGCTGCTTTACTCTCCCAGTCTCTGCAAAATCTTCTCCGTGAGCAGCTCCACCAGCTCGGCGTTTACCGCCCCGGCTGCCGCGCCGCCCTGCGGAACCATGGGACTTTCTCCCAAATCCCACGCCACCCGGCGGATGTTAATCAAATCCAGGGGAGAGATGTTGTTGGAGGAGCTGCTGCCGCCCACCGCGCCGCAGCCCAGCGTCAGCGCCGGGAACAGCCCCGTGGTCGCGCCGATGCCCCCAGCGCCGCCGGTGTGTTGACCAGAAACCGGGACACGGGGATTTTTGACGCGAACCGGCGGATGACCGTTTCGTCCGTGGCGTGGATGGCGAAGGTGTGGCCGCTGCCCTCGTGGCGCAGGACCTCCATGCACTTGCTTAAGACGGCGTCCTCGCTGTCCATGACAAAAAGCGCCAGCACGGGGCAGAGTTTTTCCATGGAGTAGGGTCGGGTCGGCCCCGCCTCCTGCTCCCGGGCAACCAGCACCTTTGTGCCGCTGGGCACGGAAAATCCCGCCGCTTCCGCCAGCTTCGCCGCGGGCCTGCCCACGATGTCCGGATTCAGCGTTCCGTTGGGGCGGAACAGCAGCTTCGCCAGAGCGCCCGCCTGAGTGGTATCCATGAAGTAAAAGCCCTGCCGCTCCCCTCCGAACGCACGGCGCTTTCCATGCCCTTCTCCACAATGATGCTCTGCTCGGAAGCGCAGACGGTGCCATAGTCAAAAGGACTTTGACCTTGCGATACAGGCCAGAGCATGGGCGACATCCGCGCTGCGGTGGATATAGGCAGGGCCGTTTCCCGCGCCGACACCGATGGCGGGCTTGCCGGAGAATACGCCGCCTTCACCATACCGGGCCACCGGTGGCGAGAATCAGCCGCACCGGCTCCGCCTTCATCAGCTCCTGACAGCCGTCCAAAGACAGGATGCTCAAACACGCCACTGCGTCGGCGGGCGCGCCCGCCGCCTGCGCCGCTTCCGATACGATCTGTGCCGCTTTCCGGGTGCAGGCAATGGCCTTGGGGTGAGGCGAAAACACGATGGCATTGCCAGATTTCAGGGCGATCATGGCCTTGTAGCACACCGTGGAGGTGGGGTTGGTGCTGGGGACGATGGCGGCGATGACCCCCACCGGCACGCCGATCTCCCAGAGTTTTTTCTCCGGGACTTCCCGGAGAATGCCCACGGTCTTCATGCCCCGAACCGCCTCCGCCACCCGCTGGGAGGCGAAGAGATTCTTAGCCCTTTTGTCCTCCGCATTGCCGAAGCCCGTCTCCTGAACCGCCATTTCCGCCAGCGCGGACGCCTGTGCCGCAAAGGCTTTGGCCACCGCTTCCACGATGGCGTCCAGCTGGCTCTGGGACAGTTCGGCCAGCTCCCGCTGCGCCGTCTCCGCCCTGCGCGCCAGCTCCCGCGCTTCCTGCCGCGCGGTCAGATCCTTGTCAAATTCCATAGAAACCTCCTTACAGGGACATCCCCGGCAACACGATTGAGGATACCCGCTAAAACAGCAGACTTGACCCGTCGCCCGCTTTCTTTGTCAGCCGTCCGTTCTCCACGAAGCCCATCTTTTCCAGCCAGCGCTGGAACTCGGGGATAGGCCGTCTTGCCCGTGATCTCCCGCAGAGCCGCCGTCTCCCGGAAGCCTGTGGTCTGATAGTTGAGCATGATGTCGTCGCCGTGGGGAATGCCCATGAAATAGTTGCACCCGGCCATGGTCAGAAGGCTGGCCAGATTCTCAATGTCGTTCTGGTCGGCCTTCATGTGGTTCGTGTAGCAGCAGTCGCACCCCATGGAAATTCCGTGAGCTTGCCCATGAAGTGATCCTCCAGCCCCGCCCGGGTCACCTGCCGGGCATCGTACAGATACTCGGGTCCGATGAAGCCCACCACCGTATTGACCAGAAACGGCGAAAACCGCTTGGCGAAGCCATAGCACCGCGCCTCCATGGTCACCTGGTCGGTGTCGAAATGGGCGTTGGAGCTGAGCTCCGAGCCCTGCCCCGTCTCGAAGTACATCACGTTCGGCCCCTCGGCGGTGCCCTGCTTCAGAAGCAGCTGCCGGGCTTCCTCCAGCGTCGCGGCAGAGAAGCCGAAGGCTTCGTTGCCCTTCTGGCTGCCCGCGATGGACTGGAAGATCAGGTCACAGGGCGCGCCGGCTTTGACGGCCTTGATCTGCGCCGTCACGTGGGCCAGCACGCAGATCTGCGTCGGTATCTGCCAGTGCTCCTTGATCTCCTGAAAACGCCGCAGCACCTTGCCCACCTGCTCCGGGGAGTCCGTCACCGGGTTCAGGCCGATGACCGCATCCCCCGCGCCGAAGCTCAGTCCCTCCAGAGTGGAGGCCGTGATGCCCTCCGGGTCGTCGGTGGTGTGGTTGGGCTGCAAACGGCACGACAGCGTCCCCGGCAGGCCGATGGTGGTATTGCAGTGGGCGGTGACGGTGATCTTGCTTGCGGCATAGATGAGGTCGAGATTGCCCATCAACTTGCACACCGCCGCGATCATCTCCGCCGTCAGCCCCCGGCTGAGCTTGCGGATGTCGCTGCCCGTGGTGAGTTTCGTCCAGAATCCACTCCCGCAGGTCGGACACCGTCCAGCCCGGATTTTTCATAGACAGTCTCGTTCACGTCGTCCTGAATGATCCGGGGTGACCTCGTCGCTTTCATAGGGGACGGCGGGGTGTTCCCGGAGATCGGCCAGCGTCAGAGCGGAAAGCACCACCTTGGCCGCCACTCGCTCCTGGGCGGACTCCGCCGCCAGGCCCGCCAGCTGATCGCCGGTTTTTTCCTCGTTGGCCTTGGCCCCAGCAATGTGGTTTTAATTTCATGTCGTTCATCCTTTTTGTGGGGTGACCTGCGGATGTCGTCCGTTTCCGCAGGTCACCGTTCTTTTCCCCGGCCGGCGTCCGCGCGCTTCTGGATCATCAGCAGATACAGCATACTGCTCATCCGGTTCATGGCCCGGAGGATATCCACCCGGGTCGGATTTCCTCCCGGTCGCGGAAGGCCGTCACCGCCGCCAGCTCTGCCTCCCGGGCAGCGCAGCGGGCGCGGTTGAGCGGGCAATGGCCGCCCGTCCGCCGCCGAGGGCATGAAGTGGGGCTGGCCGTAATAGTCCTGAGGAAAATGGCTGCGCTTGCGCTGCTCATCCTCCGTCAGGCCGCAGAGCCTGTCCCATTGCAGCGGCTCGTCCAGCACCTCACAGCGGATGATCCGCCGCGCCAGTTCCAGAATCTTCCCCTACGGTGGCTTCCAGGCCCTTGTCCGTCAACTGGCAGAGGATCAGCTCCGATTCCAGCGTGTCCAGCTTTCCCCGGAAAATAATTCTGGGGTGATCCTTCACCACCAGAAAATCCCCGTTCAGGTGGGTCATATGCTCCGGCTTTTCCGTCAGGAAGCCGCCGGTGAGAAGGGAAAAGCAGTCCTGCTTCGCCTGCTCGCCGGGACGGATCTCAATCCGTTCCCGGCTGAGATAGTCCCGGGCGGCGCTGGTGAGCTGGTCGCCCTTTCCCAGATAGAAGATGCGCTTGCCCTCCCGGTTTCGGATATTCGCCCGGACGGCTTCTTCGTTATAGAGCATTCCTTACTTCCCGGCGTTCGGGGCCTGGAAGGACGCCCTTGGGGAGAATGGAGTCCCACCTCCACGTGGGGTCTCTGGCGATCACGTGGACGGAGATCAGCTCCCCCACCTTCTCCGCCGCCGCCGCGCCGGCGTCGGTGGCCGCCTTGACTGCGCCCACGTCGCCGCGCACCATCACGGTGACAAGGCCGCCGCCCACCTGCTCCTTGCCCACCAGCTGCACATTGGCGGACTTGACCATGGCATCCGCCGCCTCAATGGCGCCCACCAGTCCCTTTGTTTCAATCATGCCCAAAGAATTCGTATCCATAGTGTTTCATCCTTTCAAGTTGTCCGGGGACATGTCCCCTCGTGTTTCCGCTTACCGCTCCACCGGCGACGCTGCGATCTCCGCTACCGCGTCGGCGAAGGCCGCACAGGCGGCGTCGCAGGCACTTTGCGTCCCGGCAAGCAATCCGCCGCCGAAGTTCGTTTCGCTGGGCGGGGCGTAGAGTTTACATAACGTCACATCCGCCGCTTTCAGCGCCGCGTCCATGGCGTACATGCCCTCCAATGGCGGGCAATCAGATAGGCCAGCGCCGAGCCTGGGCGCACGCCCGCTTCCTTTGCCAGAAACGTCCCCCACGCTGCTGACCGTGGGGGCGAGGTACGGCACCCCGCCGCGTCCTCAAAGCCCACCCGTTCCAGCTCTGCCAGCGCCGCCTCCATGCCGCTTCGCACCGCGCCGGGGGTCTGCGCCGCCAGAATGCCGATGACCTCCCCGGCAAAGGGCGTGGTGGCGTTGGCCGCCCCGGCGTAAAAGCTGCGGGGGCGTATGCCACCTGCACCTGAGCCGCCTTCGTCGCCGCGTCCAGCGCGATGTAGGTGGCGTCGTCGCAGTCCGTGGTCAGCAGCCCCAGGGACGGGTACCCTTCCGGCGCGCCCAGCTGACGGCACAGCGCCGGGGCGGCGTTGGCCAGATACCGCACCGCCAGAACCTTCACCGGAATCATGCCCCCGCCTCCAGATGCAGTCCCACGCCGGAGACCTTTTTTTGTAAGAATCGTTTCAATCAGCCCCGCGATGTGCGCCCCGGCCTCCACCGCCGGAGTTCCCTGTGCGTGAATGTTTGACACCACCGTCCGGGCGGATTCGGAAACGCCGGTTCTTGGCCGGTAGGTGATATAGGCGGACATGCTCTTGTCCGTCACCAGACCCGGCCGTTCCCCCACCAGCATACACACCAGCTCGCACCCCGTCCGTCGCCGATGGCGTCCCCGCGCCCACGCGGCAGTAGCGGACGAAAATCGGCGTTCCGGGATCGATGCCCCTGAGCTTCAGGCCGTCCCGGATGGCCGCGAGGCAATCCATGGCGTTGGCGGTGATGGCGGCGGAGGAAAGCCCGTCCCCTACCACGATCTGCACTCCGGGGCGTCCCGGGGACGGCGGCACGGATTTTCTGCTGGTTTTCCTCGTCAAAGCACCGCCCCAAGTCCGGGCGGGTCAGGTATTCGTCCTTGTCCCGGCATTTCGTTCTGACCTCCACCATGCCGTTTTTGGCGGCGAAGTCCTCGCTGACCTGAGAAAAAATACCGCGTCCTGCGCCGCCGCGTGGTCGGCGCGGAAACGGAGCATGGTCAGGGTCTTGTACCCGCGCCCCCGCCCGGCCGCTGCCCAGACGCGCCGGGGTCTTTTCCTTCATTTTCCGGAATTTTTCCTCGTTTTCGGCGTGTTCCACCAGATAGAGCTTCCGTAAGTCCAGCGCCGTCACATCCGGGACAAAGTCGCCGTCCCGGTAGGGGTGGGCGCTTTCTCCGGCTGGGGCGCGGTCGGGTGATAGTCGCCGCCCTTCACCGGCGGCTCGTGCCCATGCCGCTCAATATCTCCGCCACCATGGCGGCCAGTTCCTGTTTGTTCATGTGCTTTTCCCTCTACTTTCCGAGAACCAAGGTCTTTACCACCACCGGCAGGGGGCTGGCCCCACCGGGGCACCCACGTCCAGATAGCTGCCCTCGCTTACCTTCACCCGGTCGATGCACAGAATTTCCGCGTTGGGCCGAGACGAAGCGCCAGCGCCTGTCCCAGCGCCTTGGCCATGTCCTGTTCCAGACAGATCAGCGCTTTTCCGCCCGTGCCCGCCGCGATTTCCTCCGCCATCGCCGCCACCTCCCGGTAGCCCGGGAATTCACCCCCGGAAACGCCAGAATGACGCTGTCCTCCCTGTTTGCCCAGCTCCCGGCGGATGGTCTCCCGGGAAATGTCCGTCAGCGACACCACCGGGACGTTTTTTCAGCGGGAACGGACGTTCTGATGGAACACGGTGCTTCCGGACAGCTGGGCGCTGTGGCAGCCCGCGCCGATGACCGTGGCGCGGATAGTCTCGCTTCCCAGCGTGAATTCTCCCCCGCAAAGCCTGCTTTCCCGGATAGTCTGTCCCAGAATCGGCCCAATATCGCCGAATTCCAGCCATGGAAGCTCTTTTTTCGATACAGTCCGCCACGCCGCCGGAGAAGGAAATGACCAATTCCTTTTCCCGGCAGGGGTCAAACCGCCCCGCTTCCCGGGTGGTCAGCTGCTCCAGCAGGGGCGTTTCCTCCCGCAGACCCGCCGCCATTTCCAGCGCCTGCGTCAGAATTTCGGCCACGGTTTTCACCTGCCGGGGCTTGCCTTCTCCCCGGTTTCAAGCCGCACAGCCCATCCAAAACCGGGGAAACATAGGTGACGGTGCCGCCGTCGTCAAATTTCAGCAGCCGCCCGCCCACGTTCAGGCAGCCGGTTCTCTCGATTTTCCCGTCGCGGATCAGCGCCAGATTGCTGGTGCCGCCGCCGATGTCCATGTGCAGCACCGTTTTTCCCGTCCGCTGGGAGTAGTCCACTGCCCCCGCGCCCTTGGCGGCCAGTACGCTTTCAGATCGGGGCCTGCGGTCGCCACCACGAACTCCCCGGCAAAGTCCGACAGGGCGTCCAGCACCGCCCGGGCGTTTTCCTTGCGGCTGGTCTCGCCCGTGATGATGATGGCGCCGGTATCCACGCTTTCCCGGCGGATGCCCGCCTTCCGGTATTCCTCCGCCACCAGCTCCCGCAGCGCCCCAGCATCCACGTGGCTCTCGTCCAGCAGGGGCGTAAAATACACCGGACTGCGGTAGCGGATGTCCCGCCGGGCGATCTCCATCTCCGGCACCGCAAAGCCCGACGCTTTGTTCTCCACCGTCAGCTCCTGAGAAGATCATCTGCGTGGAAGTGGTTTCCCACGTCCAGCCCCACGCTTCGCAGAATGTCAGACACGGCCGGTCACCTCTTCCAGAATCCGCCGCACCAGAAAATCCTCCACTTCCATGGGGTTCGTCTTGCAGCAGGGGTCTTCCAGCGTAGCCTTTACGATCTGCTCCGCGTTGCGCCACACCGACCGGGGTCAACCCCGCCTGCGCCAGCGTCTCCGGAAGGTTCAGCTCCCCGGCGCAGGCGCACAAGGCCGTTTTTCAGGTTCCGCACGGCGATGGTATCGGCGCTGCCGCCGATTCCCGCGGCTCTTGCCAGCTCGGCGTATTTCTTCGCCGCCACATGGGCGTTGCAGGTGATCACCGAGGGCAGCAGAATGGCGTTCAGCCGCCCATGGGGAACGTGGAACAGCCCGCCCAGGCTGTGGGCCATGGCGTGGCACAGCCCCAGCCCTGCCTGCGTGAAGGCAATGCCCGCCATGGTCGCCGCCTGATGCACCTTCAGCCGCACGTCCTTCCGCCCCGCATAGGAGGCCGGGAGGGCGGCAAAGGCGCTGCTGAACGCCTCCCGGGCATACAAGTCCGTCATCGCCCCCGCGTTTTTCGCCGCATAGGCTTCCACCGCGTGGCTCAGAGCGTCGAACCCCGTCTCGGCGATCAGCCCCTTGGGCAGCTCCTGCAGCAGGTCGCTGTCCAGAATCGCCGCGTCGGGGCGCAGACGCTTGTCCACCAACGGGTGCTTGACCTTGTTGTGGGTCAGGATGGCAAAAATCCGTCACCTCCGAGCCGGAGCCGGAAGTCGTGGGGATGGCGACCAGCTTGTAGTTTCCCTTCGCGAAATAGGCCATGGCCTTGGCGCAGTCCATGGCACTGCCCCCCGCCCAGCGCTACCAACAGATCGGGGGCGAACTCCTTCAGCCGCGCCGTCCCTCCGCCGCCAGCTCTACCGGACGGGTCGGGCTGCACCTTATCAAAATACTCCACCTGAGCGCACTTTGCCGTCTGGGCGATCCGCTGCGCCGTGCCGTTTTTCATGAAAAACGGGTCCGTCACCAGCATCAGCCGCTGGCCGCCCATCCCCGCCAGCGCCGAAACCGCACCGGGGCCGGAATAGATCGTGGTCTTACACTGAAACTCCTCCATAAATATGCACCGCCTTTTCAGCGCTAGTATTTCCCATGGAACGAAAAACATGTATTGCCAAAAATAAAAAAAGAGATAGTCAAATCAAAACAAATGTGTTATGATAAGGAGAAGAGGTGAATGTTATGGAGCAAACCGATGAAACCGTGCAGCCCAAGGAAGAAGGCTATGTCCCCCGCCCGAAGTGGCAGCTGTGGGCAGCCCGGGTCGGGCTTGTGCTTTTTCTTCTGCTGGTGATCGCACAGATCATCAACCTTGCCGGAGGACGGTTCTGATGAAGATTCTGGGAATCGACCCCGGCTACGGCATTACGGGCTTCGGCCTGATCGACGCCCAGCGTGGGCAGTACTCTGCTGGGCTGCGGCTGCCATCACCACGCCCCCCAATACGGATTTTCCATGGCGGCTTGAGGTTATTTACAACGTCTGCTGGGCTGCAAACGGCGCAGCCGGAGGCGCCATCCCCCGGCCAGAACGTCACCACGGATTTTCAATGGCCGAGCCGGGGGGTCATTTGCTGGCCATCCATCAGGCGGGGCTGCCTGTTTTTGCAAGCCCATGCAGGTCAAGCAAGGCCGGTGGGCTACGGCAACGCCAGCAAGCATCAGGTGCAGGACATGACCAAGCGTTTCCATTTCAGGCCATGCCCAAGCCCGACGACGCCGCCGACGCCATCGCCATCGCCCTGTGCCACGCCCGTTCGGCAACCTCCCTGCTTGCCCGGGCGGAGAAGCAGGCGGAAAGGTAAATCGGAATTTGACGGAGGTGAAATAGCAGATGAAAATTGAGAACAACATTGTTTTTATGTTCTCAAAAATTTTTTATTACAGGTACAGCCTACGAAATTGAAAATAAAACTACATTTATTAAAGCTTCGCTTTGCTGAACGATATGATATGGTTTTCTGCTCGGAGAAAACTATCATTCAAAAGTATGGGGATGCGTAACGGAAATTGATATTTCAACAGATGCTTATTCCTGATATTTGTTTTTGAAGATGCGGATGTGATATATTTTTACCGGCGGAAATTCTTTTTTCCTTATAGACCAGCTCCGTAAAACAGGGAACGGATGAGCTGTTGAAGAAAATTTCGAATCACAGGATAGGAAAGTTATCGTTGATAGGCAAAGGGAAAACTGATGATTGGTGAATCGGCAGGTGCGATTATATGCGCTCAAGCATCCAATATATCGAGCAAATGGATGAAAAGCCGGAGGACTACTCAATGTTACAAGAAGATGAAAAACGGCATGGAGAATTATAGGCGAGGTCTGGATGTACTTATCAATGGTCAAAAGCACTATTTAAAATTACCAACAGCGGTTTTACAGTTCGGCAAGATTAAGAAAGACACAAGAAGAAATTAATGACTGATAATTTCAGACACTTTGGTTTGCAAAATTTGACAAATTCCGGTTTGGCGCTGAAATTCCCTGTGCGAAGATTGTTATCTGACCCACTTCATTAAATTTGTATCCAACGACCGAGGTGTTTCTATGTTATATTACGTTTCGGCACGGTTGCCGCTTGAGCCGGGTCTGGCCGTCATCGACTGCGGCGGCGTGGGCTACGGCTGCCGCGTCACCGCCTATACCGCCGGACAGTTAAAGCTGAACCAGAACGCCCGGCTGTACATTACCGAGTCCATCCGGGAGGATGCCTTTGACCTGTACGGCTTCATCAGCCGGGAGGAGCAGCGGTGCTTTGAACTGCTGACCTCCGTCAATGGTGTCGGCCCCAAGGCCGCGCTGGCAATTCTGTCCTCCGGCGGGCCTCAGAATTTTACATTGGCCGTCATGACCGGGGACGAAAAGATGCTCACCGCCGCGCCCGGCGTGGGCAAAAAGCTCGCCCAGCGCATCATTCTGGAATTGAAGGAAAAAATCGGCGGGAGCAGCATGGAGCTGGATTTTTCCGCCGGTCCCCTCCGCTGCCCCGGCGCAGACCGGCGGCGGGCCGCCATGGCGCGAGCCGCCTTGCAGGAGCTGGGCTACGGCCCCGCCGAAATCTCCGCCGCCCTCAAGGGCGTTGACCCGGGCGCAAGCACCGAGGAAATGGTGCGCTTTGCCCTGCGCGCCATGGTGATGAAGGGCTGATTTTCAAACAATGACTCCGCTCTTGGAGGTAAATTATGAGTCTCGAATTTTCTCAGGAACTGGATACCCCCATTGTTTCCCCCACCTTCGCGCCTCAGGATGCGGGGAGATCGGTCTGCGGCCGAAGCTCCTTTCCGACTACACCGGACAGGAAAAGGCCAAGGGGAATCTCTCTATTTATATTGAAGCCGCCCGGCGGCGTGGAGAACCTCTGGATCACACCCTGCTGTACGGCCCTCCCGGTCTGGGCAAAACCACGCTGGCGGGCGTTATCGCCAACGAAATGGGCGTGAACATCCGTGTCACCTCCGGCCCTGCCATTGAAAAGCCCGGCGACCTTGCGGCGCTGCTGACCAACCTGAACCCCGGCGACATTCTCTTTATCGACGAAATTCACCGGCTGAACCGGGTGGTGGAGGAAATCCTCTACCCCGCCATGGAGGATTTTGCCATCGATATCATCGTAGGCAAGGGCCCCAGCGCCAACTCCATCCGGCTGGATCTGCCCGAAGTTCACCCTGGTGGGCGCAACCACCCGGGCCGGGCAGCTGTCCGCGCCTTTGCGTGACCGGTTCGGCGTCAATCTGCGTCTCGAGCTGTACACCCCGGAGGAGCTGGCGAAGATCGTCACCCGCTCCGCCGCCATTCTGGGAATGCCCATCGACCCCAAAGGGCGCTATGGAGATCGCCTCCCGCAGCCGCGGCACCCCCCGGATTGCCAACCGCTTCCTCCGCCGGGTGCGGGACTTTGCCGAGGTCATGGGCGACGGCACCATCACGAAGGAGGCCGCCGACCTTGCTCTGCGCCGTCTGGAAGTGGACAAGCTGGGGCTTGACAACATCGACCGCCGGATGCTCCGGGCCATCATCGAGAATTACGGCGGCGGCCCCGTGGGCCTGGATACCCTGGCCGCCACCATCGGCGAGGAAGCCGTGACGCTGGAAGACGTCTACGAGCCGTACCTCATGCAGCTGGGCTTTCTCACCCGCACACCCCGGGGGCGCTGCGTGACGGCGCTGGCCTACGACCATCTGCACATTCCCTACGAGGGACAGTCCCAGTTTTCCATCTGATCGGGACTTCCCTGGCCTTGTATTGCTACTCCAAGTTGCACAAATCCGTAAAAAATTCAGGAATTTTTTTCATAAAGGATTGACAAAAAAAGGATTTCGTGTGGTATAATCCGACTTGTGGCAGAAGATTGCCGCTAATTAACCGACCCTGCGTTATAACATTCATCCAGTGGGGATTTCACGGGGCAACAACTAACCGAAGAGAGGTATTTTCCAATGTACGAAGACAAGACTTTAGTGTGCAAAGAGTGTGGCAAGGAATTCGTGTTCACCGCCGGTGAGCAGGAGTTCTACGCAGAGCGCGGCTTCCAGAACGAGCCTCAGCGCTGCAAGGCTTGCCGTGACGCTCGCAAGAACAGCACCCGTGGTCCCCGTGAGTTCTTCACCGCTACCTGCGCTCGTTGCGGCGGCGAGGCGAAGGTTCCCTTCCAGCCCAAGTCCGACCGTCCCGTGTACTGCAGCGAGTGCTTCGCTCAGATGCGCGCCAACGGCTGATTGCTGAAATGAGAATGACCGGGAAAGGCGAAAGTCTTTCCCGGTTTCATTTTGTACTTAAGGAGCGGTATCTCTTTGGGGTGGAGAAACGCTGCCCGGTGTAGGCGCTTGCTGACCGCTTGCCGTCGGGTTTCGTGGGTGCTGTACGGAATGTTGGTTCAACAAATCGGGATTTGTTGCTCCATACGCCCTTTGACAATAGTCCTTACAATATACTATAATAATATTTACAAATACTATTTGTAAGTGGGGGGACTTATGGAAAACAATCATTTTAACGTTGCGTGGGCGAAAAGCACTGCTCTATATACAAAAAGCAGCTTCGGTACTTGGCGTCGGATACCCGGAAATGATGGTGCTGTATGCGCTGGAATCCATGGGAGAACTGACGCAAAAGCAGATCGCAGAGAATTTCGGTATGCAAAACAGACGGTTCATACGGTCGTGAGCGCACTTCAAAAGAAGGGCTATTTACTGTTGGAGGCCAGCGAGGGGCGATAAACGAGAAGCGGATCGTCTTGACTGAAAGCGGACAGGTATACGCCCACAGAATGATTGCGCCTTTACGAAAAGCCGAGGAGAAGGTTTATAGAACAATCGGGGAACGAACGGCTCCAAGCCATGTGTGAAATTCTTGACCTTTTCAATCTTCTCTTTGAAAGAGAGCTGAGCGGAGGTCTGGGCAGTGAATAACAAGCGGACTTTCTTTCAGTATGTGATTCCGTCCGTGTTATCCTTTGCGCTTTCCGGGGTGTATGCCATCGTTGACGGTTTCTTTGTAGGCAACTCAATCGGGGATGCCGGACTTTCCACAATCAACATTGCATATGCCATCACGGCGGTCCTGCAATCCGTAGGGACAGGAATCGGAATGGGTGGTTCAGTCAAATACTCCATTCTGAAAGCAGCAGGAAATGAGAAAAAAGCACGGGAGTTCGTTGCCGGTGCAACATGGCTGATGCTTCTTTTCAGCGCTGTCCTGACTGTCACCGTTTTCTTCACTTCAGAGAAAATCCTTTCTGCCCTTGGTGCATCGGGCGAGTTGCTTACTCTGGGAAATGAGTATATCAAGGTAATTGCCCTTGGAGCGATTTTACAGGTGTTCGGCACCGGACTGGTTCCGTTTATGCGTAATTACGGCGGTTCTTTGTGGGCAATGATCGCTATGATCTGCGGCTTTGCTACCAATGTTGCTCTTGACTATACTTTTGTGTGGGTCCTTGGACGGGGCATGTACGGTGCGGCATTGGCGACCATTATTGGGCAGGGAGTTACCATGGCGGTTGCACTCGTGTATTGCGCCATCAAAAAGAACCTCACTCTGAAAATCGCACCTGTTGATACCCCGAAAACGGCATTTCAGATATTAAAAATCGGACTTGCTCCATTTGGCTTGACCCTTGCCCCAAATATCTCTCTTGTGATCATCAACCGATTTTCGGTTTCTTATGGCGGACAGGAGGCTATCGCCACCTATGCCTGTATCTCCTATATCATCTGCATTGTTTATCTTCTTTTGCAGGGTGTCGGTGATGGTAGCCAGCCGCTCATGAGTCAGTTCTGCGGAGCAGGCGAAGAAAAATCGCTCAAACAAACCAAAACGCTGGCGTATGAATTTTCCATGGTTTTGGCGGTAATCAGTGCGATTCTGATTTACCTGCTCCGCGGAAAGATTGGACTACTGTTCGGTTCATCTGCCGAGGTAAACGCAGGGGTCATAAAGGTCATGCCGATCTTCCTTGTGTCGGTTCCGTTTGACGCCATCACACGAGTTTCCACGGCGGCTTTCTACGCAACCGAAAAAAGTGTGCTGTCCTATGTTCTGACCTTTATCGAACCCATCATCATGCTGGTGTTGATGCTGATGCTGCCGCCGGTGTTTGGCGGTCAAATCATGATTTGGTGGAGCGCCGTATTTGCAAAGGTCATTACCGCATCAGTAAGCATTGTGCTGTCCGTTAGATATAGCGCACAAAGAAATCGATAACAGTTTGGCGATTTGCCTCTGCGCACAAACCGGGAAAATGCCCTTCCCGGTTTTTAGAGAGGGTAAGTAAGGCCGCAATGCCCTCTCAGTCGCCTTCGGTGACAGCTCTCCCAGAGGGAGAGCCAGGGCGGATTCCGTTAAAATTACTCCAGCACCGATTCAAAAACTGCCTTGACCGAGCTGATTCTTCCCTGCCTCAAAGGGCTTTCCAGTCCGGCGCTGTCCAGGAAGGCCAGGAAATAGGGATTCCTCCGTCGTCAGATTCTGTTCGTACAGCTCAAGACCCGCACCCCTGCTCCTTGCTCCAGCTGATACAGCTGCATCGCCGCGTCGTTGCTGACCACATAGCTGAACACGTACATGGGGTTTGTATAGAAATGGGTCACGTCCACAAACTCCCGCCGGTCGTAGCCCACGCTGTCAAAGCCGAAGTCCAGCGCGACCTGCTCGTACAGCGCGTACAGTCCTCCGCAGACAGCGCGTTGCCGGTCAGGCCGTACATCTGCCGCTCAAAGCTGGCATACGCTCCCTTGCTCCACGTAATTGCCAAGGCTGTCCGCCATTTTTGCCCGGGTCAGGTCTTCCCCGCCGTAGCACAGGCTCAGATACTCCATGCCCGTGGAGAAGAATTCCGACACGTCCACCCCGGCGGCGCTGCCGTAGCTGGCATAGTCATTGCAGAAGTGGCCAAACTCATGGGCAAGAACCAGCTTTGTCGTAGGCCGTCAGCGTGGCGTTCATGAAGATAAACGGCTCCTGATAGCTGGTCAGGTATTGCTCAAAAGAGGAATTGTACTTGTTCTCCCCGTAGCCGGTGTCGTAGAGCTTCGCCGTCTTCATCAGGTCATGGGCTTCCTTGACCGTGCCGCCCATGCCCTCCGCCGCCGTGGCTAAGTAGTTAAGGGTCTCCCTTTCCGAAGCGTACTCACCGGTCGCCTCCCATGCGCCGGCGTCCAGCACCCGGTACAGCGGCACCAGCTCCCGGCGGATGTCGTCCAGAAGCTGCTCTTCCTCCGCGGCAGTGTAGTCCCGGTAGAAGTAGAAGTCCTCGGCAAACTGGGGGTAATCCGAATAGCCGCAGTATTCCGCTATCTCCTGCCGGACGGCGATCAGCTCCGCCAGAAGGGACGCCATGCCGTCCGCGCAGGCGTCATAGTAGCCTTGCGTATCGTCCTGATAGTCCGCCGCCTGAGCGGACAGCTCGTAATACCGGGTTTGCAGCCGGGCTTCCTCCTCCAGCATGGCGGTGAAGGTCTCGTCCCATACGGTTTCCTCATCCTCATAGCTGTCAAAAAAGCCCTCGCCGAAATATTCCTCCTGCTCCAGTTTCTCCCGGGCGGGGGGACTGGGCAAGCGCCCGGTAAAGCTCCTGTAAGGCGGCGTCCACCGTGGACGCGTTCTGGGTGCAGTAGTTGTACTCGTCCCCCCAGTAGGTGTCCGTCAGATCTGCACAGTAATGGATATCCGCCAGCGCGTAGTAGGTGCTGAACCAGTCATAGGCGTCGTAAAAAGTCGTATATCCCGTCCAGAATGGCCGAAACATCGTCCCCTTCCGCCGCCTCGCAGGCGGCGTCCAGCGTCTGCTGGAGCTGGGTCATGTCCGGGCGCTCGTAGGTCATGCTCGTAGGGGACAATGGCGTTCCCATCCACCAGTGAACGCACAGCGCCGAAATACTCGCCAAAGTCCACCATGCCGCAGCCGGACAGCAGCACTGCCGCCGTCAGAACCAGCGCGATCAGCCGTAAAAATCTTATTTTCATTCTCTTTCCTCCTATACCCGTACTTCCGGTTCCATGCCGCACTGCGCGATGCGCCTGCGCAGCTAGCCGCCCTGAAAATATACGATCGAAAATACCGTCGCCGCCAGCAGCCAGCTCAGGGGTAACAGACGGCCAGCAGCTCGATCCTGTGCCACGTCCTCACCACCGTGAAGATCCACACCACCCGGAACACGCACACGCATACGCAGGTGATGACCGTGGGAAGCACCGAACATCCGGTGCCCCGCATGGCTCCGGCGAATACCTCCACCGGCATGAACAGCACGTTGAACGGCACCGTCCACGCCATAACATACGCCCCCAGCCTGATCACCGCCGGGTCGGTGGTGTAAATTCCCAGAATGAAGGGGCGGAACGTAATGACCAGCGCGCGCTCATCGCCCCCGTCAGCACCACGCTCATACCCATGCAGACCCAGACGCTCTGACGAATCCTGTCGTATTTCTGCGCGCCGAAGTTCTGCCCCACGAAGGTGGTCACCGATACGCTCAAAAGCACCGGAGATCATCCAAGTCAGGCTGTCGGTCTTAACATATGCCGTCCATGCCGCCACCGCCACGTCTCCGAAGGAATTGATGCCGGACTGTATCAGAAGATTGGCAAGGTCAAATGTCACGAATTGCAGTCCCGCCGGGACGCCAACGTAAAGGATGCGTTTCAGCAGCCCGCCCTGAAAGCGGATCTTTTTCAGAGAGAGCCGTGTTTCTTCCGGCTGGCGGAGCAGCGCCACTGTGACCATCCCCGCGCTGACCACCTGAGAGAAAACCGTCGCAATGGCGGCCCCCGCCACGCCCAGCTTCAGCACCACCACGCACAGGATGTCCAGCACGATGTTGACCCCGCAGGCAGCCATCAGGAACATGGTAGGTTTTCGGGAATCGCCCATGGCCCGGAGAATGCCCGCGCCCATGTTGTAGAGCATGGAGGCGATCGCGCCGGCAAAATAGATTTTTATGTACAGAACGGCGTCGTCCATGCAGCTTTCCGGGGTGTTCATCAGCCCCAGAATTTTAGGGCCGAGGGAGTAGCCCAGCGTCATCACCACCGCGCCCAGCACAAGCGACAACGCCACGCCGGTATGGAGGGTATCCTGCACGCCCTGCTTACTTTTCGCGCCGTAAAACTGGGACAGCAGCACCGTCGCGCCGGTGCTCAGTCCGATGAAAAAGCCGTTCATCAGGTTCAGCAGTGCGGAGGTAGACCCCACCGCCGCCAGCGCCCGGGTGCCGACGAACCGGCCGACGATGATGGTGTCCACGGTATTGTACATCTGCTGGAAAAAGCTTCCCAGCAGAATGGGAAAGAAAAAGAAAAGCAGCTGCTTCCAGATCACGCCCTCCGTAATGCGCTGCGACGGCAATTCGCCCTGCATAAAAAGTGCCTCCCGACGGATATACTGGGACGATTCTACCATAGAAACGGCAGACTGTCCATTGATTTTTTCAGGCAGTGCGCACCGTGTCCAACAGGTGGAAAGCCGGAAAATAGAAATAACCCCCGGCCTGCTGTCACGACAGCCGCCGAGGGTCATTCCTCTGCGATCTTGGTATCTAACATCTGTTGGTTAACCTCTCTTTCTGCGGGTAGACGTCGGCGTTCCGCCTTACAGATTTGGAATTCCTCCCGTGAAAATTCCTTTCTTTTACATTTTGGGAAGACCATATATGATCGGGAGATTTACCTTGGGGAAGCCGTCGTCTCTGAGAAGATTTACCTGTACATTGGTATCACCTCTTTGTGTCTATAAAATAACATATTCCTTTCTGAAATGCAACCCGGAATTTTGTATAAAATATACCATTTTATTTACTGCATAACATAGAATTCCGGCGTATTAACCAATTTATCGTTGACATATTCCCTGCGCTATGTTAGCATAAATATGTTGGGGTCAGTCTGCGGACTGGCCGTTTGCAGACTGAGGGCGGGGATATCCCCGCCCTCAGCTGTTTACGATTCCGGATACAATCCTGTGCATTTTCCGCCTCCGAACGGGCACCGTGCGCCCGTCAGAATTTCTGCGCTTCACGGAAAGCGCCGCCAGGCTTCCGCCAGCCGCAGAATTCTGTGTGCCAGCGCCATGGCGAACCCAATGGGCATTTGTTGAAAATCCATGTCCTTCAGGCAATTAAAATCTTTTAAGATTTTAATTGGAGTTCACGGAGTGCCGAAAGGTGAAACCCACGGGTCAGCACACGGCCGGTGTGGGGCTTGATGTACATCTCCCCAGGGCATCTCCCGGAAGGTCTTCCACTGCCCCTGCCAGACCACATCTTTGCTTTCCAGCAATAGCGCAACAGAAACGTCTGGGGAGGGCAGCGGCGGCAGCGCCCCGCCGTCCAGCGCACGGATGGCATAGTCCGGGTGGACAATGGCAAAACGCCCTGCCCAGAAGACTGAGCGTGAATTCCTTCCCCCGTCCCAGCGGACGTCCGACAGTCTCGCCGTCACGGCGGCGGGATTCAGATCGCATGAAAACAGCTCCGCGTAATGGGCAAAGGGCTTCTTCTTTGTGGTTTCTACTTGCATATTCCTTATTCCTTAATCGTGTAGTTCCAGAGGCAGACCGTCGGGATCGGAAGAATACATAGTGCCCTCCGTTTGCCTTGTCCTCGTGAATCGGTTCCGTCTCGATGCCCTGTGCGTTCAGCCAGTCCCGAGCCGCCTGAATGTTCCGTTACCCGGAGGCCAAATGCCGTAGACCCAGAGCCTCTGGCAGAAGTCAGCCGGGCAGGAGCGTCTGAGGCTTGATGAACAGCTCAGTACCAAATTCCCCCAGCCGCAGCATCTGCAGATAATCCTGCTGCTCCGGCCTCCAGACTTGGCTCTCCAGAGTGGGAAACCCAGCTTGTTGACATAAAAATCAGGGTTCGGGCTTCCTCAGCTGTCACCGCCACATGGTGCATTCCTCAGCATGTTACGCCTCCCCACGAACAGGTGGGGGAACAGCCGCTTGTCCGTATGGGGCAGGAAGCAGCAGGCCACAAATCATCCATGTAGCCCGGCTCGGTGGAAAGCTCCAGATAGGTCATGCGTGTTCTGGCCAGCTCATAGACCTTCTTCTCTGCCTTGGTGGACAGCAGCATGGCGTACGCGCCTGCACAGGGGAGGAGTTACCGATGTAATGATAGTACCAATCGGAATATCCGGAAACATACCGATGTTCACCGCGTTCTTCATGTTGATGCCGGAGCCGATGCCGCCTGCGACATAGACGTTCTCGATGGCTTGACGGGCATGTCCACGGCGTTCAGCAGGGTCTCAATGGCGGAGAAAATAGCCCCTTGGCCCGGATGAAGTTGTCAATGTCCACCTCGTTGATGGAAATTTCCCGGCCCGTCTCGGATTCCTCCGGCTCAAAGGCCAGCACGAAGCGGCCCATGCCGTGATGATCCAGCGGACCCGGCGGCCCTCCCGGACGAACAGACCCTTGGCGTTGATGATGGAGCAGCGGAACAGCTCGGAAATAATGTCGATGATGCCGGAGCCGCAGATACCCACGGCCTTCTGGTCCGCCTCGCCCACGATGCGGAGGGTGGGTTCCATGGTGTCCTTGTCCAGGGTACAGGCCTCAATGGCCCCGTCAGTGGCGCGCATACCGCGGAAATGTCGCCGCCCTCAAAAGGCAGGACCGGCGGAGCAGGCGCAGGACATCAGGAAGTCCCGGTTGCCGAACACGATCTCGCCGTTGGTGCCCAGGTCGATGAACAGGCTCAGCTCGTCCTTGTCCCAGATCATGCTGGCCATGGTGCCGGCGGTGATGTCGCCGGCCCACGGGAAGCCGATGTTCGGGGCAATGATCCACCGGGGCCAGGGGTTGGCTGGAGCTTCGACGCCCCGGCCAGCAGACCGTCCCAATGGAAGAAGCTGGGTACATAAGGCTCCATGCGGACACTGGATCTCGGCGTCCACGCCCACGAACAGGTGGTTCATGGTGGTGTTGCTGGCGATGGACGAGCGGAAGAAATGCTCCGGGCGGAAATGTTGGCGGTTTTGCAGAGATTGGCGATGATCGGCGCAGCGTGTCTTGCGATGGCATACCTGGGCTTTTTCCGCCGCCGGGCTTGCCCTGCTCGGATGATGCGGTTGATGACGTCAGCGCCGTAGCGGATGCCCGTTGCCGCCGGAACCTTTGGCCAGCAGCTTGCCGGAGGTCAGTCCGTCAGGACCATGGACACGATCGTGCATCCAGACGATACGCTCGATACCGCCCTCGGCGTGGATGAACTTCTTGGACGAAATGAAGTGACGACCATGACCCATGTAGCCCGGGGTCTGTACGCCGCCGCCGGTGCAGGAGGCCAGCTCGCCGAAGGTCATGCCGGCGGGGGTCATGCCCGCATACTCACGGTTGACGACGATGAAGCCGTTGGACATCGGCTCAATGCCGGAGATGCACTCGAAGCAGCCGCAGGAGGTCATCGGGTCTTCCATGATGGAGTACAGCGTGACTTCCTCAACAGCGCCGTGGGTCGCGTCCTTGATGGCGTCGTTGACGGTGGTGTAGCGGCCCGTGCGCTCATCCAGACAGCCTTCCTTCATGATCGGCTGGGACGGGCCATTCGGGTTCAGCTCATAGGTCGCCTTGGCGTCGAGCCAGGACACTGCGCCGCAGAGACCCAGACGTTCCGGCGTGACGACGCAGCAGTGCGCCGGGGCGAACGACTGACAGAGGATGCAGGTGAAGAAGCGGTCAACAGATTCGTCGGTCATGGAGGCAAGACGGTCGTCGCGCATGTTGTAGCGCGGCATGGCCACATCGTTGAGGAAGCTCGTAGCCTTCGCGGGATCGGTAATCAGGTGTACCTCGCACTTGTCGACGACGGCGTCAAATTCATCCGTGATCATATGGTACAGGACTTCCGCGAAATGCGTCAGCCGCAGGCCCTTGTCATAGGCGTCCTTGGAAATCCGGATCCGGAACTGGTTGCGCTGGCCGGTGTGCATGACGCCTTCCATGTAGTTGAACCAGGCGTGGATCTTACGCTCGATGACGGATTCAAAGTCGGCCTGCATCTTCTTGCCCGCGACATAGACGCAGGTGGCAAGCGCGTACTCGAGCTCGCCGGAGTCGATATCCGGGCCGTCGATGACCAGCTTGTGGTCCTCGACCTCGTCCATGTTCTTCATGAGCACGAGTTCGCAGGTAGTATTCTTGGCGGACCAGAATTCCACCTTCATGTCGGCCTTGCGGATGATCTCGCCCTCGAAGGCGGCGGCAAAGGCCACAGGGATGGGCAGCTCCTTGCACCTTGATCTTGATACCCCGCAGCTCCAGGGAGTGCTTTCACGGTCATGGAATGGTCGGTGACGGATTCCAGAGCGCCGGGGACCTGATTCTCGCCCAGGTCGATGTCCACCACCACGGGGAAGCCCAGGGCGATGGCGCCGGCGCCGGCGGAGACCACCACGGCGTCAATGGCACCGAAGGTGTTCACGAAGGCAGGCACACGCTCCTTGGTGTATTTCAGCAGACCGGCCAGGTCGCCGGGCTGCACGTTGCCGAAAATCAGGGCCGCACGGATGGCCACGGTGACAACGTGAATAACGGCGGTCACGTCATGGCCCAGAGGAATGACACGCAGCTCCAGGCCCATCTTCACGCCGCCCTCGGCGCACTGCTCGATGCAGTCGCCCACCAGGAAGGTCATGATGCCCTTGGACTGGTAGTCCTTCACCACGCTTGACCACATTGGCAGCGTCGTCGGCCTTACCCAGCACCACAGCCACACCGGGGATGTCGCCGGTGACCAGGGGCACACCCAGAGAACGGATAACGGGATCGGGCACAAAGCCGATGCCGGATTCGTTGGCGTAGGGGTCGCCGCCGTCCACATATTTCAGGCCCTCCAGAATTTCCGCGCCGACGGCGGTGGCAAGGCCGGCGTTTAGGGCCTGGCCCAGGTCGTCCTGATTGGTGATGAGGCTCTTGAGAACGCCCACGCAGGCGGTCAGGTCAGAAGTCTTGACCTTCACGCCGGTAGCGGCGTAAATGGTGGGGAAGAAGTAAAAAAAGCGGTGTCGGAAAGGCTTTTCGGCACCGTACTTGGATGGCGTCATTGACGGCACCCTCGGTGGCCCGCCACGGCGTTGGAACCGCCATAGATCAGATCGGTTAATACACTCATGATAATTCCTCCTTATTATTGTGCAATTCCCATGGAACACAGGAATTGAGAGAATCCACTTCCTTGGGCGTTCTCCTGATAGATCCGTCCAGGACCGTCCCCTGCTCCAGTGTGACTAAAATCCGGGCGGAGATGGTCTTGTTGACGGTGCCGACACTGGAATTGATATTGCAGGTCTGCACCTTCGGACAGGACTTTTGTTCCATTCAGGTACTGATGGATCAGTTGATACGCTCATAAAACCGCTTCCACCTGAGCGCATATTTTGTGATATGAAAAATCTTCGTCGCCGTCCGCAGCGGCCTTTCCGCAACCGGGTTTCATGTCCGAAAAACCTGCTGCCAATTGCAGCCCGGAAAGCAGCACCAGCATTGCGAACAAGTGCGGCGGTTTTCTTCATAAGATACCCTCCTGTTCAATTGTTTTTCCGGCAGGATGACGGACGCACCCTCGATTTTTGTGTAAAATCATGCGTCGTCAGATGGCGCTGAGTCGGAGGTGGTGCCCACAGCAGTCGGAGGGGGTGTACGGTTGGTTCTTGTAGGAGACTATCGAAGATGCTTACACCCCTCAGTCACACCTAAGGTGGTGATGGTCCCCTGCCAGGGAGCCTTTGGCTCGCCAGGGGGTCGTTCGGGTTGACAAAGCCGGGAGGAGGTCAGCCCCTGCGGGAATATTCGCCTGGCGACCAGCGCGGTAGTCCATGATCGGGCGGACATTCTTCGGAGCGCCGTTGGAGTTGTTGGAGAGACCGCCGGTGGACTTCAGGCCCTCGTCGCTGAACAGCTTGATGGCCTCCAGCACCTCCATCTGCTTGTCCTGCATACCCCTTGACCACCAGGAACAGGGTCAAACCACAGGTCGGTGGCTTCCATGCCCAGAGACAGGCCACGCTCGAGCATATTGTGGCAGTGCTTCATCCGCTCGTCGTTGTCGCTTTGCAATGCCGTCGGCAGAGCACAGGGCGATACAGATGGCATCGTTGGCGGCAGCCAGGTCGATGTTGGAATCCGGGAGCCGGCGTCGGCGGAGTTCACGATGGGCTTGCCGTTGGTCCGGTTATAGACCTTGATACCGGCTTCGATGGCCTTCTTGTTGGCGGTATCCAGCGCCAGAGGCACATTGTTGAAGTTCTCCTGCAGCAGCTTGACGGCCCACATCATGCGCTCCGGGCCATCCTTTTCGGCAGGTCCGATGTTCACGTCAGATAGGTGGCACCGGCAGCGATCTGCTCGGCGGCACGCTTCCAGAATGGGGGCGGGGTCACGCTCGTCCATAGCCTTGCGGATAGACGGGGAGATGCAGTGGATCCGCTCGCCAATGGTGACGAAGGTCTGGGACTCGGGGTTGTGGCCCTTGTAGTGGACGCCCATATCGACGACCTCGATCTTGGGAACCCTGGTCTCCAGCAGCTCGTCGAAGGACAGCTCCTTGACCTCCTCCACGGGGCGGCAGCCTTGGCGGCAGCGGCGGCCTTGGCGGCCTCCACGTCGGCCTCGTAGGCCTTATCCTTCATGTACTTGGGCAGCTGCACGGCCTCCATAGTACCCACAACCACGTGCCAGTTGGGCAGCTTCTCCTGAATCTCGCCCTTCATCACGGCCACCTTGCCGGGGATGATCAGGGTACGGGACTTGATCTTGTTCTCGATGTCGTTCTCGTCGAAGAACTTCTTGATGGTGGTTGCGGAGAACTTACCGGCAGCCCAGGCGGTCAGCACGGACATACCGGAAGCGTCGGTGATGAGCAGGTTCACGGGGCAGTTGCTCCGCTCCAGCTCGCCGGACACCAGGAAGTAGGTCAGAGCGAAGTCCACGGTCAGGCAGCAGGGGCTGTTCTCGTCGGCGCCGTTCAGGGGTAGATCTTGGCCTCCACCTTCATGGGCTTCTGAGGATCGGTGTAGATGTTCTGGCGCAGGCCGTACAGAGGCAGGGCCTCGGCGTAAGTCATGTTCTCCATGACCAGGATGGAGCCATAGCGCTCGGTGAACATGGCGGCGTAGGCGGTCTGCAGGCGGGAATCGCCCTTGGCGATCTTGCCGATGTTCACGATGGAGGGATAACCGAAGGTCCGGTCCCCGTCCTTCAAAGCGGTCCGGCGGACCATGACGGCATTGGCCAGGGTTTCCTTGGCGGTCTTGCCGGTGACGTCCAGCACCAAGTTCTTGTTGCCAGCCTCTTCCAGCTTCTTCACGGTGTCGTACAGGTCGGAGAGGTTCTCGGCCCACACGCCCAGGGTCACGCCCGCCTCAGTAGCGATGGCGTTCATGGTCTCCCAGTTCTCGGGGGTAGCGCCGTCCAGGATGGGCTTGCCGTCCTGCACACGGCCAGAGCGGCCTTGGCGCACTCCAGCGTCCCAGCACTCCAGAATCAGGGCGGCCGGTAGCGGCAGCCTTCGTGACCAGAGCGGCGTACTTCGGGATCGTTGCCCTTGTTGGCAACCAGCACGAACTCCACATACATCCGCTCGCCGATACGCTCGTAGTCCACCTTCTGCATCTGAGCCAGCTTGGCGTCCACAGCGGCATCGTCCATACCGGTGCACACGGAAACGGCGTACAGGTTCTTGTTGACCAGGGTCTTCTCGTGACGGAACAGCACGGTCTCGCCACCCAGCTCAGGCCGTTGCCAACGGTAATGGTCTTCATGGGGGGTGCGGTCTGCTCGTTCAGCACGGCCTTTGCATCATCAGAGAAGTACGGGCACTTATCGATGGAGACAGCGCCCTGGGCGACCTTCATGCAGAAAGCCATACAGGTGGGGCTGCCGCACTCTTACAGTTCTTCTTGGGGGACAGCTTAAAAGATGTCCAAACCTTTCAATGCCATAATCTATATCCTCCTTCCGATTACACCAGTTCGGTGATGAACTTCTTCACGGTGGCGATGGCAGCAGGGTGACGCATGATGACAGCGTCAGCGCCGCCGGTCAGGTCGGCTGCGGCGGTAGCGACTTCCATGTCGATACCACGCTCCTCCTGGCTGCCCCATTCGGGCTCGTCCTCTTCGGAAGCGGTGGATTCCTTCACGCCCCAGGTGTCGGGAGACACGGGAGCCATGATGGGCATTTGCAGATCGGCGTCGCTCTGGTTCAGAGCGGCGGCACGGACCCGGTCGAAGGTGGAGGCCACGTACTCGTAGCCGTAGCCCACGGCGGCGGTGCCGATGTTCATGACGATGGACTCGAGGAACGGTCAGGCCCCTTGAGCATGATGTTCAGCTGCTTGGCCAGGTTGATGTCGTCAGCGGTCTCAGCGCCCACCTTCTGGCCGTAAGCCAGGGGCGACGGAAGCGCCGACGGTCTTTGTAGTCCCGCTGCGGGCAGAGAGCACCAGGATGTTCTTACCCTGCAGGGCCTCGGCGCGATCTTGCTGAACAGCTCGCCGTCCTTCTTTCGATGTTCTGCAGCCCATGACGATGGGCATGGTGACCACATCGGCAACGGCCTTGAAGCGTCGGCCACGCACTCCTCTATGGAGCGGTTGGCGCCGTTGGGATCGGCGGACTCAAAGTGCAGCACCAGGAAATCGGCGCCGGGCATGGTCTCCGCCTTCTTGGCATAGTCGGCCATGGTCTCACAGCCGGCATAGAACTGCGGATACCCGCTTCCTTCCACTCGTTGGGCAGCATCGGAAATTTCCACACCGATCTTGGGCGCATGCTCAATGGCCGCATCGAAGGTGTAGAAGGGCAGGACATTCTGGCCGCCCAGGACCACGGCCTTATCGCCGGTGCCCAAGGTTACCGCGTTGATCTTCGCGTTGGAGGGCTGCGTCTTAGGAACGAAAGACATTGTTGTTATCCCCTTATGTTTTTTTCGTGATTTATCAGTGAAAAGCCCGGAAAGAAAAGTGCTTTTACAGGCCAATGGATTGGAGAATGCCACGCAGAGCCACCTTTACGGGATGCTGTCCGGCAGCTTGGCAGACGGCTCCCCGGCGCAGTCGCAGCGGTAGACCGCCTCGTCCTGGGGCAGTTACGCCAAAGAGCTTGAACCGTGCTTGTCGATCTCTTCCTTCACGCCGGGATCCAGCACGCCGTCAGGCACGGTTGACGATCAGGCCCAGTTCTGACCGGGGTTCAGTTCATCTCGTCGATCATTTCCGCGATCCGCCACGGCCTGATGCCTGGCGGGAGGAGAAGTCGGAGATGAGAAGCATGGTATCCACATGGGGTAAGGTTCCCGGGCCACATGCTCCAGCGCCCCGCTCGTTGCTGTCCATGACCATAGCGATAGTTTTTGGCGTACTTTGTCCACTCTGTCTAGAGGACCCTTCGCATAGCACCTTGCCCTTGGGGTGCGCCCACACACGAAGTCGTCTTCTTCCACGAGAGCGGAATTGAATTGAATTCGGCGTAGTCCGCCTTTTTGGTCATTCCCTTTGGGGATGGTGTCCCCCGCAACTGCCTACATTTCCTCCCGGATTTCGCCTACAGAGGCCCAACCTCCACGCCCAGGACCTCATTGAGGTTGAATTGGCCCGGCGTCCACCACAAGGACCGGTCCCGCTTCGTTTGCGCACAGGTAGTCGATGATCATGCCAGCAGGTAGTGGTTTTGCCCACACCACCCTTCCGGCAACGGCAATGGTATGAGCCAGTCTGTTCTCCTTAAAAGTGATTTTGCGTAACGCAGGTTCGAGCGCAGCCCTCCCGCTAGTTTTCTCCCTTCCGGCGAAAGCGGAAAGGAGCGGCCGACAGGTCGACTCGTCCAGGCCGCGTCACCACGCGCGCACTCATGGCCCGGGAGCCGTTTTGACTGCGGATGGTGACTTTGCCCTTACGGCGCACTTCGCCCATATCGGTACTAACTTATCGTATCACATATGCCATCTAAATTCAACCCATACTCTGCAAAAGCTGAAAATTCGTTAATTCTGACACACAATATTCGACGATCAATGGTTGCATTTACGTGTTAAACGTGATATCATCTGTATTAAGAGGTTGAAACGATTCCAATTCCCGTATATCACCGGGAATCAGGTCTTTTAGCTACATTGTGGGAAGGATGGGCAGGAAAACGACCGCTGCTTTTTTCTGCTTTCAGCCGTAAGCGCAGATTGGAGGGAAGTCGGATGACGGATAAGGAACTGAGACGGTTAAGCCGGAGCGAGCTGCTGGAAATGCTGATTGCGCAGACGGAAGAAAACCGTCAATTGAAAATCAGGCTGGAGCGTGCGGAGGCGCAGCTCCGGGATCGCAGAATAGCGGTTGAAAAAGCCGGTTCCCCTTGCGGAGGCGGCGCTGCAGCTGAACCGTGTATTTGAGGCCGCGGACAAAGCCGCGCAGCAATATCTGGAAAACGTGCGTCTTATGTCGGAAAAAGGGAAGCGGAGAGTTATGAAGTCGAAATCGTGGAAATCTCCCGAGCCCCCGACTCTGGAACAGCTGGAGGCGGAGCTTGGCAGAGAAAAATACAAACGGCGGTATAAACGCGTTCTTCGCAGCACCGTCTATACGCTTGTGGTTGTTGCGGCTGTAGCCGTTCTGGTTGGCTACCATCTGGATGCCCGTGCTGCAGATCTACGGGTCTTCCATGACGCCCACGCTGAATGAGGGGGACATTGTCCTCTCCGTCAAGGGCTCGGGCTTTGAACCCGGCGACCTGGTGGCGTTCTACCTGGGAAACAAGATTCTGGTGAAGCGCTGTATTGCCGGCCCCGGCCAATGGGTGGATATCGACGAAAACGGAAATGTATCCGTGGACGGAAGGCTGCTGGAGGAACCGTACCTGACGGAAAAAGCGCTTGGAGAATGTGACATTACGCTGCCTTATCAGGTGCCGGATAACCGTTACTTCTGTGTGGGCGATCACCGTTCCACCTCGGTGGATTCCCGCAGTACCGCGGTCGGCTGCATTTCCGATGAGCAAATCGTCGGAAGGATCGTATTCCGGGTCTGGCCTCTGCCGGACTTCGGCGCATTGAGATAGGAAGGATGGTGAAGGGATATATGAAGTATGATGTTCTGCGGGTGCGGAAAAATACACGAAGGTGCATAAAGGAAGCGCCTCCGGCATCGGGTAGTGACCGTCCTTGCCGGTGTGGTGGTATTCTGTACCACCTATGCGCTGATTCTGCCGGCTATCACACTGGAAAAGCAATGTGACATCCCGGAGCACACCCACGGATGCCTGCTATGCGCAGGTGACGTCGGTTGAGAAAAGGGTTCCCGTGTGCAGCGCGGAGACGCTGGAAATTCATCGGCACACGGCGGACTGCTATGATGCCGACGGAAATCCGACGTGCGGGTATGCCGAGTTTGTGGTTCACAGCCATGATTCCCGCTGCTATGACGAAACCGGGAATCTCTGGTGTCCGCTTCCCGAGATTGAGGCACACCGGCACACTGCCGACTGCTATGCCCTGCCGGAAGAACATACCCACGCGGAGGGCTGCTATACGTCGGTGCGGGGCAATCTGGTCTGCGGGGGAGCATGTCCATACGGATGCCTGCTACACCGAGACCGCCGTGCTTGCCTGCGGCCTGGAAGAATCCGAGGAACACCGGCATGACGAGAACTGCTATGAGACGTCCGGGAACTGACCTGCGGCATCGACAGCGACCATAGTCATACCGATGCCTGCTATGAATGGGAGCAGGTTCTGAGCTGCGACCTGCCCACGGATCGGCGGAAGACGCTCAGCCGGTGCTGGTCTGCACGAAACCGGAGATCGTGCTCCACCGTCACACGTCCGACTGCTTTGACGCTGACGGCAATCTGATATGCGGACAGACCCAGGTTCTGGAGCATCGGCACCCGACGCCTGCTTTGAGACGGTGGCGGAGCCGGTGGACACCGGGACGCTGACCTGCACCGATACGGCGCACGTGCATACCGCCCGGTGCTACGGCACCTGGAAGCTGGTTTGCGGACAGGAAGAACACACCCACAGCGAGGCTTGCACTCAGAATGAGCGGAAGAAACGGTATTCTGCGGCAAGGACGCCCATACCCACGCGGAAGCCTGTCGGGATGAAAACGGGAACTGGTCTGCGGGACGGAGGAGCACACCCACAGTCTTGCCTGTTACGCGGACCCCGGCGCGGACGTGGAGACGGCGGAGCTATGGGAGCAGACCTTCGCGGGGGGTGACGCTGACCGGGAATTGGCGGCAGGATACCCTTGCCATCGCCGAAACCCAGCTGGGCTATGCCGAGAGTACGAAAAACTACGTTGTCGCGGAGGACGGCGAAACGGTTAAGGGCTACACCCGCTATGGCGCGTGGTGCGGGGAGCCTTACGGCGACTGGAACGTCATGTTCCTGACCTTCTGCCTGCATTACGCCGGGGTGGAGGGCGTCGACAGAGACTGCGGCGGCTGGGTTACGTCCTGGGCGGACGCCTTTGAACCGGCACAGTCCCACACCCCGGCGGTTGGAGATCTGGTGCTCTTTGACCGGGACAGGGGACGGCACGGCCGACCGGGCGGGTCTGGTGGCGCAGATCACGGATTCCGGCTTCGCCGCCATGGAAGGCGACGCGGAGGACGCGGTGCGTCTGCTGACCTATGGGGCGGACGACCCCGGGATCCTGGGCTATATCAACCTGCCGGAGGGGCCGAAGGAATTCACCCTGACGGCGCAGACCGAAAACGGCATCACCGTGACCATCACCGGCGAGAGTGCCTCCCTGCCCTATCCGGCAAGGGAAATCACGGTAACGGTGACCGAGGTGACGGACGGGGAGCGTCGGGCGATTCGCGATCAGATTTTGGGTGAAGAACAAGCCGAACCGGGCGGAGCTACCTGCTGGACATCACCCTGTGGCACGGAGAGGAAGAGATCGAGCCAACCGGCTCCGTGACCGTGACCTTCAGCGGCATTGACACGGAGGGGCTTTACCCCAAGGTCTACCACATTGATACGAATGCCCAGACCGCCACGGACATGGAAACGAAAACCGGAGAAAACGGCGACGTGACGGTAGACACGAATCACTTCTCTTTCTATGATTTACGGCTTCTGACCTTCCAAGATCTGTCCGGCTATGTCGGGGACGCGTTCATCAACGGCGGCAACTTTAAGCTGACCGGACGATGCCTGGACGGCGGACAACGGCAGTAGCGCGAATTTGAGCATTACGCAGAACACTACCATCGATTTGAACGGGCATACCCTGACGATCAGCAAGGCCAATCAGTACTTTGATGTGCACGACGGTGCGAAGCTCACCATTATGGACTCGTCCGACAGTATTCAGGATACCAAATCTACGGTCACTGGAAACGTGTGCGGCAATAAGGCGACACTGGAAAATGATACCCTGACGTATTACATCACAGAATCCACGGCCAATGGCACCGGCACCACGGAAACACTGGTAAAGCATACCGTCCCCCTCACCGGCGCAGGAAAGATTCTGTGTCAGGAGGCTTCTGAACAGGTGATTCTGGTCAAGGGTACATTGGAACTACAGAGCGGTGTACTCCAAAACACCGGCGGCAAGCATATTGTCTTGGTGGACCACGGAACGCTGGACGTAAATGGCGGCTATATTGTGGGCGGCGGCAGTAACGGCACGCCCGGCGGCGGTATTTACGTTGACAACGGAACGGTGAATATCCGGGGCGGTGTCATTGCGGCCAACCGTGGCAGTTCCGGCGGCGGTATCTTCTTTCAAAACGGAACGCTGAACATCTCCGGCGGCGCGGTGGCGGGCAACGAGGTCATCAACGGACATTCGGACAACGGCGGCGGTATCTACGTCAAAAGCGGAACGCTGAATCTGTCCGGCGGCTATGTGACCAACAACTATAAGGCATGCGACTGCAACGACTGCCGGAACGATGTCAACAACACCCACGGCGGCGGCGGCATCGCTCTGGCGAACAGTTCCGTTATGAACATGACCGGCGGCTATGTCACCGGCAACTATTCCGGTCTGGCAGGCGGCGGCATTTACGCGGGCTTCTTTGGCCACAATGTCGGCTTTACCATGAGCGGCGGAACCATTGCCGGCAACTGCGCCGAACTGGGCGAGGGCGGCGGTCTTCGTATCGCCGGCGGCACCAACGGCGTGATTCAGGCAACGAACAAGGTATACATTACCAATAACATAACGAATTCCAACAATGACTGGGGCGGCGGCGGCATTTTCGTTCAGGAAAAGGCAACCTGTCGATCATGAACTCCCTGATCACAGGCAACAGTGCGGGCGGCTTTGGCGGCGGCGTGGGTGCCTGTCCTACGGGTGAAACCCTGATTGTCAATCAAGACGGAGCGGCTATTTACGGGAACGGGCTTCCGGCACAAATATGTCCGGCGGCGGCAACAACAAAACCTATGATTCCACTTTGGCGCTAAATAGCACAGTTTTTATGAAAGGGCTATGCGGATTACTTCTGTGTCCGCGCAAAAAAAGAGGGTGCAAACGCCCCGATTTCTCTTGTCACCGGCCTGATGGCTGGCGGCGGGGCGGCGAACTGGACGGGAAGCTGCGACGAGCAGCCCGTCAGTATCGGCCCGAGCGGCTACGCGGCCGCGAAATATCTGTTCGGATTGGATGCGCACCCGGATGGTGCCGCCAAGAGCCAGGCAGTCAATGCCGCGAAGGTCATTATCACCGGCAACCATTCCAACATCCACGGCGGCGGTATTATGACCAACGGCGGCCTGATTCTGGGTGACCCGGGTGGAAAGGTTGTAACGGCCACGCCGGAGCTGGACATTACCGGTACCAAGGCTCTGCTCAAGGACGGCGTAAAGCAGAACGAGGGACTGAACTTCCAGTTTAAGTTAACGGACAGTGAGGGGGGAAGGAAGTCGGAACGGCAACATCCGATGCTGCTACCGGACAATTTTCGATTTCGCCCGACGTGCAGTATTTCCCAGACCGGAACCCATACCTACACGCTCAGCGAGGTCAAGGGCGATCAAGCCGGTGTCACCTACGATACGAATGTACATACAATCCAGGTGACAGATTGCGGAGAAAACCGTTTCCCTTTTTGGGTGTGGACGTTCAAAAGCTACTATGTGTCCTCCGTTACGTTGGACGGCAGTGAAAGCGGCGGTTCCTCCGGCTCTGGCTCCGGAACGGGTTCCGAGACGGGGACGTTCAGGTTCACTTTAAGAACACGCAAGGCTGGGAGCACGTGTACATGCACGTTTGGGGATTCGAAAATCCGCTAGTCAAGGTGACTGGCCGGGAAAGATGACAATGGGTACGGATGGCATTATGTTGCAGAGCTAAGTGTTTCCGGAACGGGTACCTACAATTATGTTTTCAACAATGGTTCTGGTAAGCAAACAAAGGACATTACAAATGTCCCTATGCACCGGGCAAAGAGGTGCGGTGTTCGACTATGGAAACCGTAATAGAAAACACCGCCACCGGCTCTTCGGGGTCGGGCGATGCGGTTGGGCATGGGAGCAATTCGGACGGGTCTTACACCCCTGACCATCCGGGAGACGCCTTTACCAACACCATGACTACCCAGCTGAATCTGCAAATCACGAAGACGGACAGCGCGGACGCTTCGAAGCTGCTGGAAGGCGCAAAGTTCACCCTGAAAGAACAGGGGGACAGAGAACTCTATGGAGGTCACTACCGATAAAGACGGCATCGCGCTCTTTTCCGGCATCCGGCGCAATACCACCTACGATCTGCGTGAGACACAGGCGCCGTCAAATTACATGACGGCAGGACCCTGGATTCTGGAGGTCAGGGACGAAGACGCGACGCTTTACCCGGCCACGGAGAACCCGGACGGAACGTTGGAAAAGGCCAGCGACACCGACACCGGAACGGCTTTGACCGTTACCACCGGCACCGACTCCAAGGTGTTGGAGCTTACCATTCAGGACACCCCTTGGGGCTACGAGCTTTCCCGACACCGGCGGAGCCGGAACAACCTCTTATACCGCAGGCGGCCTGACGCTGATCTTCGGCGCGGCGACCCTGTTGTATATCCATTGCAGGCGTCGAAAGGAGGATGAGGCATCTTCCTGATACGCGGAAAGCCACCATTCCAATTCAAAATTACGATGAAAGAAGGAGCACAAAAAATGAAATGCACAAGAAAACTCGCCAGTCTCCTGCTGGCACTGGTCATGGTCTTCGCCCTGGCCACCACAGCCTTTGCCTCTGAAACAGTAACCCCCACCACCGGCACCATTACCGTTGCGAATCCCGTTGCAAATCAGGAGTACAAAGCCTACAAGATTTTTGATGTGGTCTATGATGCGGCTAAGGAACACTATTCTTACACCATTGACAGCACCAGCGAATGGTTCAACACTGTCAGTGCCTATGCTACAGGGGCGCATGGCCTGACGCTGACCCAGGTCAACGGTGGTGATACTTATGTCGTTACTACCGGCAACGGCTTCAGCGCGCCCGACTTTGCCGTGGCGTTGAAGGCGGCTGTCGATGGTATGACCGGACTGCAACTGTCCGGAGACGCTAACTCTGTCTCTGTTTCCAACCTCGACCTGGGGCTACTACTTCGTCGCCAGTTCCACCGGCGCACTGTGCAACCTGACCACCACCAACCCGACTGTCACCATCCACGATAAGAACGACATGCCCTTTGAGAAGACCGATAATAAGGTTAGCGCCGATGTGGGCGAGACGGTCAACTACACCATTACCGGCAAGGTACCCGATACCATGGGATTTGAAACCTATACTTACGAAATCGCCGATACCATGAGCGAGGGATTGACCTTTAACCGGAACAGCCTTGCGGTAAAGGTTGGAAGTGCTGATGTGACCGCTGACACCGACAAGTGCACGATCGCCTATGATGCTGAAACCGCTCCTAATACGTTCAAGGTGACCATTCTTGTCAAGAATTGCACTGTTGGCGATGCCATCACAGTTACTTATACGGCTACCGTCAATGAAAAGGCAATTGCGGTGGTCTCGAAGAACGAGGCAAAATTGACCTACAGCAACGATCCTACCGATTCGACCCATACGACCACCACGCCCGCGCAGAAGCAAGAGGTCTACAGCTCCAAGATCGTTATCGACAAGTTTGAGTCCGGCAGCAAAACCACCAAGCTGCCTTAACGCGAAGTTTGTCCTGTACAAGGAAGTAACCACTGATGCTGGAACCTCTCGTGTACTACAAGTGGAATACCGATAAGAAGGTCGAATGGTTGCAGACAAGAATGCTGCCACTGTCATGACAACCAACGCTCAGGGCGAAGCCACCTTCGGCGGCCTTGCCGACGGCACCTACCACCTGGTAGAAACCGAGGCTCCTCGCCGGCTACAATCCGCTGACTGCGCCTGTTGAAGTTAAGGTAGCGGGGCAGCAGCACGGATACCACGAAGCTTTCTGTTACCGCTGAGGTCGAAAACAAAACCGGCACGACCCTGCCCCCTCCACCGGTGGTATGGGTACTACCGTCTTCTATGTACTGGGCGCTGTCCTGGTGCTGGGCGCGGTCGTTCTGCTGGTCACCAAGAAGCGCATGAGCGATGCCAATCGTTAATTCCTGAGAGTACACATCCCCTGTAATTCCGCTTTCTATACCATAAGTCCTGTGCCGGGGAGCCCTCCCCGGCACACAGCCACAAGGAGAACCCTGTATGCGAAAACATCTATCCACCATTGTTCTGGTGATCCTATTGCTCATAGGGCTGTCCCTGTTGCTGTACCCCACCGTCAGCGACTACTGGAACTCCTTCCACCAGACCCGCGCCATCGCCACCTACGCCGAAAACGTGGCCGCTCTCGACAACGCCAGCTATGACGCCATCTGGGACGCCGCCCGGCAGTATAACCGGAACCTGTGTAGTCGCAGCAACAGCTTCCTCCTCTCCGAGGAGCAGAAGGCCGAATACGAAAGCCTGCTGGACATATCCGGTCAGGGGGTCATGGGCTATATCGAGATTCCCGAAATTGACGTGAGCCTGCCCATCTACCACGGCACGGAGGATCCCGTCCTGCAGGTGGCCGTGGGACATCTGGACTGGACAAGCCTCCCGGTAGGCGGCGAGAGCACCCACTGCGTCCTCTCCGGCCACCGGGGACTGCCCAGCGCCAAGCTGTTCACCGACCTGGACAAGCTCCAGGAGGGGGACGTCTTCGTGCTGCGCGTGCTGGATGAGGTCCTCACCTATGAGGTGGATCAAATCCTCATTGTGGAGCCGCAGGATACCGCCGCGCTGGAAATCGGAGAGGGCCAGGACTACTGCACCCTGGTGACCTGCACCCCCTACGGCATCAACACCCACCGGCTGCTGGTGCGTGGGCACCGCATCGACAATATCGAGGAAGTCAAAACCGTGCGGGTCACCGCCGACGCCGTCCAGTTAGAGCCCATGCTGGTGGCGCCCGTCGTGGCGATCCCAATGCTGCTGATTCTGTTGATCCTTCTGCTGCTGCCCAGGCGCAGAAAGAAATAGGAGGTTTTTTCATGAGAAAGCATGTTATTTCCGGCCTGCTGGCGCTGCTTTTTTCCTGCTTGCTCTGCCCCTGTCCGCCGCCGCCCACGCGGTTCCAGATGAGAGCCAGAACGGCCATTGCAGCATCACCGTCTCCATGACCTACAAGGGAAAAGCCGTCCGTGGAGGCACGCTTGCCCTGTACAAGGTGGGCGACGTGGCGGAGGACGACGGCAACTACAGCTTCGTCCCCGTGGAAGAAATTCAGGCGGACATTCCCGAATTCGGCGACATCGAGTCCCCGGATCTGGCGGGGCGGCTGGCGGAGCTGAAAGGGAAGCTGACTCCCGTCACCTCCGATCCCGTGACCGTCGATAGAGACGGCAACGCGACCTTTTCCGACCTGACCTTCGGCCTGTATCTGGTGGTGCAGAAAACCGCCGCTCCCGGCTACGGGAAAACCGCTCCCTTCCTGGTGAGCGTGCCTTACCTCTACGCTGATGAATACCAATACGACGTGACCAGCCAGCCCAAGACCGATCTGGAACGGGAGGTCAAGCCCACCGCGCCTCCCTCCCCGGCGGCGGGAAAAAGCTTCCCCAGACCGGGCAGCTGTGGTGGCCGGTGCCGGTGCTGGCCTGTGCGGGGCTTGGCTGCATCGCCGTGGGTCTGTTCCGCCGCCGGGAGGCCAGGGATGAAGGCTAACCGGGGAACCGTCTGGATCAACGCGGGGCTGCTGCTGATTGCGGCGGCCCTGTTCCTTTCGGCTTACAATGAACGGGAGTCCCACGAAGCCCGGGACTCCGCCCGGCAGGTCATTGCCCAGCTGTGCGACGCGCTCCCCCACGGAAGCGGGCGATGACGAAGCCGAACCCACGACCCTTCCGGAATCCCTGCCGGATGTCCAGCGGAGATGCCAGTGAAGACCATCAACGGCCGGGACTACATCGGCGTGCTGAGCATTCCGTCGCTGGAGTTGGAGCTGCCGGTGATCAGTCAGTGGGACTATCCTGCATTGAAGGTTGCCCCCTGCCGGTATTCAGGCTCCTTGTATCAGGACAACCTGATCATTTGCGCCCACAACTATGCGTCCCATTTCGGAAAGCTGAAGGAGCTCCAACCCGGGGACACCGTCCTGTTTACGGATATGGATGAGCATGTGGTGACCTTCCAGGTGGTGGAGCGGGAGACGCTGAACCCCATGGACACGGAGGGGGATGGAAGCAGGGGACTGGGATCTGACACTGTTTACCTGCACCATCGGCGGACAGACCCGTGTGACGATCCGGCTTGAACGGGTGGAAGTATTCCGG
>VOFC01000152.1_pt1 | contig 42525 bp, 57 predicted proteins | sample 5384161 | NCBI WGS metagenome assembly VOFC01 (sample SAMN12384722, study PRJNA508395) | human gut metagenome | isolation source: healthy gut B | host: Homo sapiens
GGGATAGTTGTATTTCTCTCAATAAGGTGAGTAGCGATACCACCCATTGTCTCGATTGAAAGCGTAAGTGGTGTAACATCAAGAAGAAGGATATCACCGGCACCTGCGTCTCCGGCAAGCTTACCACCCTGGATACATGCACCGATAGCAACACACTCATCAGGGTTGATGCCCTTGAACGGCTCCTTACCTGTAAGTCTCTTAACCTCATCCTGTACTGCGATGATACGTGTTGAACCACCAACAAGAAGTACCTTGTCAAGATCTGCTGCTGTAAGGCCTGCGTCATCAAGTGCTGTCTGTACAGGAACCTTTGTCTTGTCTACAAGGAATGCTGTAAGCTCATCGAACTTAGCTCTTGTAAGGTTCATATCAAAATGCTTTGGTCCATCCTGGTTTGCTGTAATGAAAGGAAGGTTGATGTTTGTTGTCATTGCTGATGAAAGCTCCTTCTTAGCCTTCTCTGCTGCTTCCTTTAATCTCTGCATAGCCATCTTATCGCCTGAAAGGTCGATGCCCTCTGCCTTCTTAAACTCGTCTAACATGTACTGTGTAATGGCATTATCGAAGTCATCACCACCGAGCTTGTTATCACCGGCTGTAGCAAGAACCTCGATTACTCCGTCACCGATTTCAATGATAGATACATCGAATGTACCACCACCTAAGTCGTATACCATGATCTTCTGTTCCTGTTCGTTATCAAGACCATATGAAAGAGCTGCTGCTGTAGGCTCGTTGATGATACGCTTTACATCAAGACCTGCGATCTTACCTGCGTCCTTCGGAGTAGCAAGACCTCTTTCAAAGTTGTCAACAACCGGAAGTATCTTTTCCAGCACGTTCTTAGCGCCCATATCAAAACATCTGGGTCTTTTTTTTCCTTTTCACTCCGGTTTCGAAATTTTCAAATTCTGCAAGCTGGCGTTTTACCTTATCCTCCAGTTCGTCAATTTTTTCTTTTGTTTTATCTTTTTTCCTGTCGTTTTTGTCCTTCTTTTTTTCTTCCTTTTCGGAAGCTTTTGTTTCCTTTTTGTCAGATTCCTCAGCAGCTTCCTTTTCAGCTTCTTTTGCGGCTTCCTTTTCTTCCTTTTCCGCTGCTTTCTGCGCCTCTTTGATCGCATCCTGTATTACTTTTTCTTTATCCTCAGCCATGTTATCATCCCTTTCCGTTTTTCTTTATTATTTCAATTAGAAAAGATGTTATTTATCATCCTTTGTACCGATCTTCTTTTTATCATACAGATTATCAAGCTGATTCATCAGCCCTTTCATGGTATCCACTACCTTTTCATAATCCATCCGCTTCGGTCCGATAATACCGATCGTACCCCGCATGCCTTCTCCCAGATCATAGGTTGCTGTTACAACACTGCAGTCACGCATGGTCGAAACAGGCGATTCATCACCGATATACACCTGAATACCGTTGTTTTCCGGATTGGTAAGCGTTTCTTCCACCAGTGAATTCAGCAGATTCTTTTCTTCAAATGTACTGATGATCTCGCTTGCTTTTTCATTATCCGTCAGCTCAGGGTATTTGAAAATATTTTTGGCTCCCGATGTATAGATCTCAAGGTCTTTGTCCTCCTTGATCGCTTCCGCTACCGCGTCGATCACATCTCCGACAAGCGCTTCATGCTCGCCCGCCTGCTTTTTCAGCCCTGTGATCATCGCAAGGCTGATCTCATTAATGGAAAGACCGTTCAGCGAAGTATTCAGCAGGATGTTGAGCTTTAAGATCGTCTCATCATCCAGTGCTTCCTCTGTCGTAAGCATTTTATTTTTGATCAGATTACCTTCCACCACGATCACTGCAATGAGCTGATGTTCTTCTACTCTGGAGAGCTGGATGAACTTCACCTTGCTACCCTGACAAACCGGCGCTGAAACCATTGCCGCATAGTTGGTATCATTGGCAAGTACCTTGGCTGTCTGCTTTAAGAGTGAATCCAGCTTTTCTTCCTTTTCCAGAAGCAGTTCTTTCATTTCATTGACTTCCTGCTCCTTCTCGGCCATCATGTGGTCAACATATAAACGATAGCCCTTATCAGAAGGAATCCGCCCTGCAGAAGTATGAGGCTGCAGGATATAACCAAGCTCTTCCAGATCCGCCATTTCATTCCGAATGGTCGCGGAGCTTAAATTCAGATCTGTATATTTGAAATCGTACGGCTTCCGACCGGTTCGCCCGTCTCTAAATAGTTCCTGACGACGGCCTGTAGAATTTTAAATTTTCTATCATCGATCTCCACCATATCACTTCCTTCTCAGATCTTTTTTTGTTTGTTAGCACTCAACCCTTTCGAGTGCTAACATCTTTTTCTATCCATAACATAGCACTCCTTTTTCCATATTGTCAACGAAAAAAATAAAAAAATTAAAATATCTCCCGCCACAAGGGCAGGGGATACCTTTTTATCATTTACCAGCGGTTCAGGAAATTCTCCATATCCTGATATTCCACCTTCACTCCATTACTCATTAAACTGTATAATATGATTCCTTTCTTATAGGAAGCCATCTGCACACGATGCGGCTTTTCATCGACCGTTACAACCTTTGTCTCATGATCCATCAGTTTCACCATGATCATTGCCGTACCTGCATCATACTTTTTCCGGTTTTGTGATCGTTCCTGCGATCACATCCGTCTTTGCACATTCCTGTCCTTCTACTCTGGACTTTTCAATGTAGATCGTACCATAGCTCGGACGGGCTGTTGCGCAGATACCTGCTACAAGTCCTGCATTTTCCCGGTCTCCGAGTACTGTTACGTTTTTCAGCTTTATAGAAAAATCTCCTGACACTCTGTCACTTACCAAGGCTGTCACAACGAAAAAAGAAACAGGACATATATTTTTATACATCCTGTTTCTTTACGATATTCCTTATAAATTATGTAACGACTGTTTAAATCCTTCGGCTTAGATATCGAAATCGCCTGTTACATCACCGTTCATTACATAGTAAACCTTGTTTTCTTCCGGTTTTACATATAAATCAACGCTCTTTAAATCAGCTGCCTTGTTACCAAGGTCATACTGCCAAACATCTTTTGCCATCTTTTTCGAAATCTTCTGCTTTGTATTCCTTACCTGCAAACTGAAGATTTACGCTGACCTTTGTTGCTGCCTTTACTGTAGCTTCTTTCTTTGCAGGTGCTGCTTTCTTAGCTGTTTCCTTCTTAGGAGCTGCTGCCTTTTTAGCAGGTACTGCCTTCTTTTTCTCTTCTACTGCTTTCTTAGCCTCAACCTTTTTTTTCTTCCACCTTTGCTTCTGCCGGTTTTGTTGCTGCGACTGCTTTTGCTACTGGTTTTGCTGCTACTGCAGCTTTTTTAATGTCTGCCATAATCATTATCTCCTTCACACTGTTCATGTTATATTGACTGAAAGATTAGTTTTGTATTTGCTTTTCTTTGGTTACTATAACGCAATTTCCAATTCATGTCAAACTTTTCGCCCGAAAAGCCGCTTAAATACGGCTTTTTCTCCATTTTGAACAAAAAATCATCGAACAAGTGCAAAATATATCAATAATACCGCACCTAAAACAATTCTTAGATACCAAATGGGATAAAATCATGCTTTTTGATATATCCCATCAGGAATTTTATTACAATTATGGATACCACAAATGATACAATACAGCCAACCGCAAGGATCGCAATCTCCATGGATGTGAAGCTGAGTCCCATCATCAGGAATTTGACCAGTTTTAACAGACTGGCACCAAACATGACAGGAATTGCCAGATAAAATGTAAATTCCGCTGCCACAACTCTCGATACGCCAAGGAGCAGTGCACCGATGATCGTTGCACCGGATCTGGACGTTCCCGGGAATACGGCTGCGATCAGCTGAAATACACCGATCCATACTACCGTTTTATAATCCAGCTGATCGATCGAGGTGATCCGGAAGGTCGTTCCCTTTTTCTTCTTTTCCACTATGATAAATAAGATACCGAATACGATCAATGCCATTGCCACACACGGAAAGTTATATAAGTATTTGTCAAATACATCATCAAACAAAACACCGACAATTCCCGCCGGAACACAGGCAACCAGTATCTTGACCCACAAGAGCAGGATATCTTTCTTCCAGATTGGCTTGTTTTTATCCTTCAGGTTTAACGGGAAAATCTGATTCCAGAACAAAAGGACAACCGCCAGGATCGCTCCAAGCTGGATCACGACCAGAAACAGATTCCAGAATTCTTCTCTGACATTCAGTTTAACAAATTCATCCAGAATGATCATGTGACCGGTGCTGCTGATGGGCAGCCATTCCGTAATTCCTTCTACTATACCGAAAAATATTGCTTTAATAATTTCTATCATGGTGTCTCCTTTTCTAAATAAGCCCGCATTGCATCATAAGAAGCTTCCGCATCGTGATAGCCCTCTTCATATAATGCGACCAGTTTCTCTTTATCCTTTTCCACTCTGCCGACAGCCGACTTCTGCTGTGGTCTGATGATAAATACGTTGCCTCTCTTTTCTTCCTTCTCCAGAAAATCGAGCGTCCTGTTATACCGCGTATGACGGATCGCCATATCGTGGATCAGATACGGATATTTATGATATCGTACCTTTACCATGCCCAGCATGGAAAAACGGCTCTCTGCGATAGCCTACCTCTTTTGTCATGACAACGACATTCTTCCGGTTTCCTTCCTTTAAAGAATGCATGATCGGAATACAGTCCGAAATTCCACCATCCAGATATTTTCTGCCGTCGATCTCCACAAACCGCGAAACAAGAGGCATGGAAGCAGATGCCTGCACTGCGATGATATCTTTTCGCATATCCTGCATCTTATAATAAACCGGAGCTCCCGTTTCCACATCCGTCATAACCGCATAAGCATTGCCCGGATATTTCATTGCCGCCTCATAATCATAAGGATTCAGCTCATTCGGTATCGTATCATAACACATTTTCGCATTAAAAATATCTCCTGTTGTCGCCATGCTGTAAAAGCCGCAGTAATGCGGATCCTTCAGATAATCGACCACAACGCTGAGCCCTCTGCCCCGCTGTGCGGAAATATAGCTGCAGAGCGTGCAGGCTCCCATGGAAACACCGTAACAATTAGCAAATGTAATCTTTTTGTCCAAAAAGAAATCCAGGACACCGGCTGTATAAACACCCTTCATGCCCCCGCCTTCCAAAACCAGACCAGCCTGATACATGTTATCACTTCCTTCTATATTATGTATTCTGTCAAAAAACATGACAGCAATCTGTTATTATCTGTTCCATGAACCATTTCTAAATTCTAGCATAATCCATATGCCTGCGCCAGTTTTTCAAATGCCGCAAGTGATCTTTTTACCTTTTCTGTCGGTACGCAGTAGGAAATACGGAAAAAGCCCGGACATCCAAAGCTGTCACCCGGTACAAGCACCAGATTGTAAGCAAGCGCCTTCTGACAGAACGCCTTTGCATCTTCTTCCGAGACCTTGAAACATATAAAAGTGCCGCCCGGTCTGACGCAGGAAAATCCCATCTTAGTCAGGGCATCATATAAGATGTTGGCATTTTCCTCATAAACCGACAGATCTGACGTTTCTCCTAAAAGCTCTGCCACCGTAAGCTGCAGCAGCGATGCAGGACAGTTATGTCCGATCCCTCTGGAGATCTGTGTACACATATGCACGATCAGCGCCGCATCTTTGCAGGCAGGATTGACTGCCACGTAACCGATACGCTCTCCCGGCAGAGAAAGCGATTTGCTGTAAGAATAGCACATGATCGTATTGTCATAAAATTTCGATACGCAGGGGGCATCTACGCCGGAAAACACAATTTCGCGATACGGTTCATCGGAAATGATATAAATATCATGTCCATATGCTTCCTGTGCTTTGGCAAGCACCTCTGCCAGCTTCCTGATCGTCTCTGTAGAGTATACGATTCCGGACGGATTATTTGGGGTATTGATCAGAACTGCCGCCGTTTTTTCGGTGATCATCTGTTCAAATGCCTCAAAGTTGATCTGGAAGGTTTCCGTATTTGCCGGTACAATTTTCAAAACCGCGCCTGTCGTTTCAATATACGGTCTGTATTCCGGGAAAAACGGAGCAAAGGTAATGATCTCCTCGCCCGGGCATACGACTGCACGGAAAGCATGTGCCAGCGCGCCCGCAGCACCGCTTGCCATAAAAATATCTTCATAGGTATACGGAATATCATATGTTTTTGCCAGATAAGCTGCTATCTTTTCACGCACCTGCAAAATACCGTGACCTTCGCTATAACCATGCAGAGAAAGCGGCTCTGTTTCCTCCAACAGCTTTTTGATCACAGCCTCCACCTTTTTTCGGTGCAGGTACGCTCTGGATTCCCCAGGCTGTAATCAAATACATTGTCAAACCCGATCTCCTCACCCATTTTATGACCGGCCGCACTCATTTCACGGATGACCGATTTCTGTCCTAGCATATCTTTGTACTTTTGTGAGATCATGCTGTTCCTCCTTTATAAACCATACAGATATTCATCTGTTTTTCCTTTGACTGCCTATTTGTTTTCGTATTTTGCCTCTCCATCCATATAAGCCTGCAGGTCTTTGATGAGCTGCTGTGTTCTTGCCTTTGTTCCCTCATCCGTCAGGTGCATATAGGTATTATAAAAGTAAGAAGTGGGATATCTGTAATCGTTAAAATCCGAGATCACCGCCGCATCCAGCGCATCTGCGATCTCCTGTCCCATCTCATCATATGCCGCTCTTTCCGGAGTCCCTTCATATTCCGCGATCGGATAGCCTGCCACAACCATATCCGCTCCCTGCTTTTGCAGCTCATCATATAACGTATTCAAACGTTTTGCCGTTGTTTCGTTGATATGATGGATCGCCACCGGCGAAAAATCGATGCCTTCCTCAGACTGTGGACGCGGATAATATACATCTCCGTATGCGTTAAAGGCGCTTCTGCGGTAACAGTTATTTGTCTCCTGATTGCCCGACTCATTACGCCACTGCCCAAGACATTTGCGCAGATAGGTCGGATATGCCCGGATCATGTCCCACCAGTCCTTTGGGCGGATCAGTTTATACAGTTCAAAATGATTCTCGATCGTGATCCATGCCAGCTCCGGATTTTTGATCGCATCCGTATCATCATAGTTGCTGTGGCACACCACATAAATATCACCCGGCGTCACATTAAGCCTTGCTGCCTGTTCGTTAAACACATTCCCGACACCGCCATGCAGTCCCATATTCACAACCGGCATGGAAAATGCCTCCTCCAGCATCTGACTATCCATGCCAAACGCCAGATTGGAATTGCCGATCAGAACGATCTTCGGACCTTCCACTGACCGGAGGCGGGCAGCCTTATCTACCATAGATGCCTGATAATTGCCTGTATACTGCGGCATAACGACACCAAAGCAGAATACGAAGAGAAGCAGTGTCACTATAAACAATTTACCAAAGAAAAGTACTTTTTTCTTCATGCATGTATTCCTTCTGTAGCTTACTGCAAATATTTTTTGCAGCATCCTTATTTTTCAACCATATCGGACTCCTGATCTGCCAGAGCTGTCAGAACTGAAAATAAATAAATGCCGTCTGGGCATATTCATATCCATAGACGCCAAACAGCAGAATGAACAGCAAAAGACCGCCATATACCAGATAGCGCGCAAACCATCCCTGTGAAAGCACAAGCATTGCAGCATTTTTTCCCCGGTAAAGCAGTCTGTCAACCTGCCACATAAGAAGCAGTGCAAGCGCGACCGCCAACAAAAGGGATGGCTCCATTCCCGCAAAAACTGCCCCAAACAGTCTGTGGAAACCCGGAACCGCCTTGATCTGTCTGAGCATACCGACCACATCATCCAGCGAAGATGCCCTGAAAAACAGCCACGAAAAATCCACCAATGCAAAAGTCAGTATGCCGGCAAAAATCCGGTACGACAGACTTTTCTCCGCAAGCTGCCCTGCCTTTTTCCGATATCCCGTCACTTCCTCGATCACCATATAAAGCCCATTGATACCGCCCCAGATCACATAGGTCCAGTCAGCACCGTGCCACAGACCGCTAACCAGAAAAACGATCATGACATTCAGATATTTACGCAGCTTTCCTTTTCTGTTTCCCCCAAGCGGGATATACAGATAATCGGTAAACCAGCTTGTCAGGGAAATATGCCATCGTCTCCAAAAAATCATGTACACTGACCGCCAGATAAGGAGCTTTAAAATTATCCATCAGCCGAAAGCCCAGCACCTTCGCACTTCCGATCGCAATATAGGAATAACCGCCAAAATCACAGTAAATCTGAAATGCAAACAATACAGTGGCAAAAACGATCTCCGCTCCGGTATATGCCAGATAATTATCATAAATCTCCGTAATATAGACAGACAGATTGTCCGCGATCACAATTTTCAGAAAGAGCCCCCAGAGCATCCACAAAAGCCCTTCCCGGATTCTGTCCGTATCAAACGTATGCTCCTCTTCAAACTGCGGCAGCAGATTGTCCGAGCGTTCGATCGGACCTGCCACAAGCTGCGGAAAGAACGAAACAAACAGAGCATAACGAAAGAAATTCCGACAGGCCTTGATCTTGCCCCTGTATACATCCATCGTATAGCCCAGTGCCTGAAAAATATAAAATGAAATGCCGACAGGAAGCAGAATATCAAAAGCAGAAATCTGCCTGCCATGGAACAGACTGCTGATCCTGTTCAGATTTACAATCGCAAAATTCAGATATTTAAAATAAAACAAAAGACCCAGATTCAGCAGAAAACTCGCAGCCATCGCAGCCTTTGCAAGCCTCACAGACTGCTTTTTCTCCTTTGCCCATTCCACCAGAAGACTGCACAAATAAGTGATCATGGTAGAGCCAAAAAGCAACAGCCCATAGGCTGCGTTCCAGTTCATATAGAAGAAATAACTGGCGATCAGAAGCCATGCATTGCGCAGCTTTTTCGGAAAAGCAAAATACAGGATCGTCACTATGGGAAAAAACAGCAGATAGCTGACCGAATTAAAAATCACAAATTTGCCCTTCCTTTCTAATCGTAATGTCAGTTTATTATACGTCGAATACGTCCGTTTGGCAATTTTTTGTTTATTTTCGATAAAAACAGGATAAAAGTGTAGGCACTATCACTCTATGTTTTTTCAGCAAACAATGAGATGATACCTATAGATTGCAAAAAGCCTGTATCACAAGCAGAAGATACAGTACTTCTGCAGTGTTATTCTTTCACCTTGCAGGCTCCCCATTGGGGAGCCTGCTTTTTATATATCAGGGAAACTTTCCCTGATATATAAAAAGCAGATCCACTGGATGCACTCACGCGAAAGCTCGGGCGATGCCCGGGAGCTTTATTAGATATTAGGATGATATTGCTATCATTCTGCCTTATAACTTTTATTTATCCTGTTTCTTTTTGTTACGACATCGAAGATAACAGCTGCAAGAAGTACAAGACCTTTTACAACCTTCTGGTAGTTGGCATCAACACCCATGATCGACATACCCTGGTTGATAACACCCATCAGAACCGCACCAACGATAACACCCGGAACTGTACCGACACCGCCATAAGCAGAAGCACCACCTACGAAGCAGGCACCGATGGCATCCATTTCGTAGTTCTGTCCGTATGTTGGCTGTGCACTTGTCATACGTGCGATTGTCAGCATACCTGCAAGAGCTGCTAAGAAGCCCATGTTTGTATAAGCAATAAAGTAAACCTTGTTTTGTATTAATACCGGAAAGCTTTGTTGCTTTTTCGTTACCACCTACTGCGTAGAAGTAACGGCCTGTTGTTGTTTTGCTTGTGATGTATCCGTAGATCAGAACTACCAGTGCTACCCATACAAGAGCAGTCGGAATACCTTTGTACTGAGCCAGACGGAACATGAATACTAAAATAACTGCACAGATGATCACGGTTCTGATTACCATTGCGCTCAGAGCTTCCATTTCGTAGCCCTTCTTTGCACGGTTCATGCGGTTCTTGATCTGAACCAGTACATAGATCACACAGGCGATCACACCAACTAACATACAGGTAATATTGAATCCGTTTCCACCTAAGAAATCAGGAATATAACATTCAGCACCACCGCCGAATACTTTAACGAATCCTGCATTTGTCAGGGAAACTGTTAAGCCGTTCAGTACAACGTTTGAAAGTCCACGGAATACCAACATACCGGACAGTGTTGTAATGAAAGGAGGTACATGTACATATGCGATCCAGAAAGCCTGCCATGCACCGATCAGAAGACCGATCAGAAGCATCATAATAGATGCAGCCCAAGGATTCATTCCTTTGCTTTCCATTAATGTTGCACCGACAGCACCTGCGAAGCAGACAACCGAACCAACCGAAAGATCGATGTTACCACCGGTTAAGATACATAATAACATACCAGTTGCCAGAACAAATACGTATGCGTTCTGGGAAATTAAGTTACTTACGTTCTGTGGGAGAAGAATTTTACCACCTGTCTGCCACGTAAAGAACAACGTAACTAATACTAAAACAATAATCATTGTATATTTTTTGACACCATTCATCAATTTTGCTTTATCCATTGTTTACGCTCCTTTATTTGAAGATTTTAAAATATGTGACATAATGATTTCCTGCGATGCTTCCTCACCTTGCAGTTCTCCGACGATTCTTCCTTCATTCATGATATAAATTCTGTCACACATACCAAGTACTTCAGGAAGCTCTGAAGAAATCATGATAACAGATTTTCCTTCTGCCACCAACTGATTGATAATACAGTAAATCTCGTATTTCGCTCCAACGTCGATACCTCTTGTCGGCTCGTCGAGGATCAATACATCCGGATCTGCGAACATCCATTTAGCCAGTAATACTTTCTGCTGGTTACCACCGGAAAGATTACCGACATTCTGCTCTACAGACGGACATTTCGTGCGTAATTTTTCTTTGTAATCTACTGCAATCGCATATTCCTCATCCTGATCGATCACACCATGTCTGCTGATCGCATCCAGATTTGCAAGCGTCGTATTGATCTTGATCGGGTTGGAAAGGATCAGTCCGTTTCCTTTTCGATCTTCTGTTACATATGCCAGCTTATGATGAATGGCATCTCTTACATTCTTCAGATGTACCTCTTCACCATTCAGCTTTAAGGAGCCGGAGATCTTTGTACCGTAGCTCTTACCGAATAAGCTCATGGCAAGCTCTGTACGTCCGGCGCCCATCAGACCTGCGATACCAACAACCTCACCTTTACGGACGTTGATGCTGACATTGTCAACAACCTTACGTTCCGTGTAAAGCGGATGGTAAACCGTCCAGTCCTTTGTCTCCAGGTTGATCTCTCCGAATTTCTTATTCTCACGTTTCGGGAAACGGTCTGTCAGCTCACGGCCAACCATACCTTTGATGATACGCGCTTCGGAAATATCGTCTTTTTCTTTATCCAATGTTTCAATCGTAGATCCGTCTCGAATAACCGTGATCTTATCTGCTACATAAGAGATCTCATTCAGCTTATGAGAGATGATGATTGAAGTCATTACCTTCTTTTTTTTGAACTTCAGGAGTAAATCCAGAAGTGCCTGGGAATCATCCTCATTCAAGGAGGCAGTCGGCTCATCCAGGATCAGGAGCTTTGCATGTTTTGCAAGTGCTTTTGCAATTTCAACCAGCTGCTGTTTACCTGTACCGATATCTTTGATCAGTGTTCTGGAAGATTCCTTCAGTCCTACTGTTCTCATATATTTTTCAGCTTCGCCGTAAGTATCGTTCCAGTTGATCGCAAATTTCTTTCCTCTCTCGTTACCGAGGAACATGTTCTCACCGATGCTCATGTAAGGGATCAATGCCAGTTCCTGATGGATAATGACAATTCCCTTTTCTTCACTATCTTTAATTTTAGAGAATTTACAAATTTCTCCGTCATATATAATATCGCCTTCATAGCTACCGTAAGGGTAGATACCACTTAAAACATTCATAAGGGTAGATTTACCGGCTCCGTTTTCTCCAACCAGAGCGTGGATCTCGCCTTCTTCTACCTGAAGATTTACATTATCAAGTGCCTTTAACACCGGGGAATGTTTTGGTGATATTTTTCATTTCCAATAATACTTTCGCCAATTGTATCCCTCCTAATATCTAATATCTAATATCTAATGTTTACATAATGACTGCTCCGCAATCATTATATTCCTTACCTTTTGAGATTAACAGGCGGGGGTAAACCCGCCTGTTATTGTTTTTATTTTGTTGTGATAATCACGGAAACCTCTCACATGCCATAACCTGCTTCGCAGGTGATTCAGTCGCACATTTCAGGGTCGCAAATATGTGACAATTACTGTAAATCTGCTTCTGTGTAGTATCCTGAATCTACTAACAGTTCTTTGTAGTTATTAGCATCTGCGAATACAGGCTCGCAAAGGAATGAAGGAATAACGCCTGTACCGTTGTCATAAGACTCTGTATCGTTAACTTCTACTTCCTGTCCTTCGATGATCTGACCAACCATCTTTACAACCTGGCTTGCAAGTGTACGTGTATCTTTGAAGATAGACATTGACTGTTTGCCGGCGATCATGTTCTTAACGTTTGCAATATCACAGTCCTGACCGGTGATGATCGGATAATCGCCTGTGTAGTTAGCTGCAAGTGCGTTCTCAACACCAAGTGCTGTAGAGTCGTTTGAGCAAAGAACTGCATCAAGCTTTGTGCCATCTGCGTAGTAAGAAGCAAGGATGTTTTCCATTCTGGACTGAGCTGTTTCTGTAGACCAGTTAGCTGTTGCTACGTCTGCGAATTCCTTCTGGCCTGATTTGATAACCAGTTTGCCTTCGTCGATGTACTTATTCAGAACATCCATTGCGCCGCCGTAGAAGAAGTTAGCATTGTTATCACCCGGGTCACCGGTGAATAGCTTCAAGGTTGAACGGTCCTGCTGCATTGTCAAGGTCTAAGTTGTCACGGATGTACTCGCCCTGCTTTGTACCAACCATGTAGTTATCGAATGTTGCGTAGTAAGAAACTGCATCTGAATCCATGATCAGACGGTCATATGCGATAACAGGAATGCCTGCTTCTTTTGCCTGGCTCATTACTGTACCAAGTGAGCTGCCATCGATGGAAGCGATAACTAAAACATCAACGCCTTCTGTGATCATGTTCTCGATCTGGGATACCTGTGTAGCTGTATCGTTAGATCCATACAGATCCTTTGTCGGCATTGCTACACCAACAAATCCGCCTTCGCCTGCACTCTCGCGCTGTCGTCTGTGGCTGCGCTGTCATCAGCAGTATCTGTTGCTGCTGCATCTGTTGCTGCGCTGTCGTCTGCGGCTGCGCTGTCATCTGTTGCTGCGCTGCTTCCACAACCAACTAACAGAGAAGCTACCATTGCTGTGCTGAGTAATACACTTAATAATTTCTTCTTCATATTGAAGTCCTCCCTTAATTAAAATATATTGTGTTACAAATCATTCCGTTTTTAGGTTTTCTTTGTTACAAGTAAAATGTACCATACCTTCAATAGCAATAGTTTGCGAATTTCTGTCATTTTTTAAGATATGACATACCATAAAAAAAGAAGTGCTAGCACAAAATTGTTGTGTGTACCAGCACTTTTTGCAATAATTTACTATTGATTTTTTATTTTTGCGTGCTCGTGCCCCTCAATCGCGCACATTCAAATAAACCTCTTCTTTCAAGTGGAATCCGCTGTTTATAATGACTTCCTGCATATTGTCAGCATTCACCGCGATTGGTTCGAGCACAACAGCAGGCACATCATAAGTACCGTCATATGCTTTCCGGTCAGTCTGTACGCCCTCTCCCCTTGCCAGCTGGCATGCATAAACAGCCGCAGCCTGCGCCTGCTTCTCCACCGGCTTATACACGGTCATAACCTGTGTTCCTTCCACAATACGCTGACACGCTTCCAGTTCTGCATCCTGTCCGACGATCCTGATCTTGCTTGCCAGCCGTTTTTCCGCAAGCGCACGCACAGTACTTGTAGCGATACCGTCGTTACCGCACATGATCGCATCTAGGCCATCCAGAAGCTCCGGATGTTCATTGATATAATCATAGGCAAGCTCTGCCTTCCAGCCGTCCGCATGCATGCTTCCCACGATCTCGATGTCATTTTCATCCATCACAGCCTGAAAGCCCTTTTTCCACCTGCGACACATTATTATCCGCAGTCGGTCCGGAAAGCATAAGTACTTTTTGTTTGGCAGTCCTGCCTGTACAAGCGCCTGCCCCATCAGCGTTCCTACCTTTTCATTATCGAAGGAAATATACAGATCCACATTGGCATTTTTTTGATCATACGGTCATAGGCGATCACCCGTATGCCCGCATCCTCTGCTTCCGCGATCACATCCGCCAGTCCATCCGAATCGATGCAGACAACAACAAGCACATCCACCTTTTTCTTGATCAGATACCGGATCTGTGAGATCTGCGTGTCGATATCACCGTTGGCATTCTGCACATTGACTTCCGCACCATATTCCTTCGCAGTGGAAACAAATACATCCCGGTCCTTCTGCCATCTTTCTATGACAAAGGAATCAAACACAAGTCCGATCTGCGCCGGTGTAGCATCCTGCTTCTCTTCCTCCTGCTCCGTTTCCTGTAATTTACCGCAGCCCGTCAGCAGAAGCAGACATACAACAAACAGCATAAACCTTTTTCTTCATCTGTTATTTGCCCTCCTTAAACTCCGTAGGGGTCACACCTACATTTTTCTTAAAGGTGCGGCTGAAATAATTAGGATCGGAATAGCCGACCGCCGAACAGATCTCTTTCATACTGCTGTCACCTGCCTGAAGCATTTCCTTTGCCTTTGATATCCTGACATTCGTCAGATATTCGATAAAGTTTTCACCGGTCGCTTCTTTAAATACTTTGCTGAAATAATACGGACTGATATCTACCTCGCGCGATACATCGTCCAGCGAAATATCCTTGCTGTAATGTCCCGCAATATAATCCTTTGCCCGGTCAATAATACTGCTTGACTGTTCTTCCTTCCGTGTCATGACAGTGCGACATGCCTGTGTGATCTTGTCAATATACCATTTCCGCAGATCTTCATACTGGGTAATTGCCAGCAGCGACGGCAGATAATCCTGTCTGGAGCGGAAATGATACACCTTACCACTGTTCTCATAAGTGACATGCTCCGCCCAAAGCACAAATTCCAGCACCTTCAGCTTGATATCCATTTCACAGTTCGGGTAATTCTCCAGCATCCAGTCAAAAAAACTGATTAGCTGCTGCTACCGATCCGTTCAGATCACCTTTTTCCAGCGCATCAAATAAAAGACGCTCTGTTTCTACCGGGTAATTTTCCTCATATTCGCAGCCGATCGGCAGGTCATCTACGTGCGCAACCGTTCCTGTCGTTGTTGTCAGGGAATCCAGCGCCTCATTATAAGATTCCATTGCCTCACTTAAGGGGCGGACAGATCCAAATCCCGCGCGGAATGCCACATCCAGATGCTTTCTGAGCTTTCTGACCATAACACGCGCTTTTTCGATCATTTCAATACGCTCATTATATTCCTGCTTCGGCTCTTCCCATGGGATAAAAACTGCGATCTTGTTTGCCATGACTGCGCCCACGATTCCCGGAAAATAGCTTTTGACCACTTCACGCACTTCTCTGACATGGTTCTGCACGCGGACACTGGTTCCGACCGCATTCGTCATATGATTGCCTTCCTGATCCTCGCCAAAAACAAGTGCCATCATACAGCCATAATCCATCGAAAGCCCCAGCAGATTTTTGAAATTTTCGATATCGTCCTCAAAGAATTCCTGAAACAGGATATTATAAACAAGTCCGTTTTCAATGATCGGAACAACCGTTTCCATTTTCTCGCGGATCATCAGATCCTTCGAGCGTTTTTCCCGTTCTTTGTCGATCAGATGCATGGCACGCTTCACAACTGCTACGATCTCGGTTCTGTCAACCGGTTTGTTCAGATATTCCAGCACGCCAAGTCCAATGGCCTCCTTGGCATAATCAAATTTATCATAGGCAGACATCACGATAAAAATCGTATTCGTATTCGTTTCCCGGATCTCACGCATTGCCTCGATTCCATTAATACCGGGCATCTGGATATCCATGATCGCAATATCGGGGCCAAAATGCTCCGCCAGCTCGATCACGCTTCTGCCGGTCTTGGCAGATTCGATCACACATGTATCCCCAAATTCCTTTGATAAGATGAACCGGAGGGAATCAATCACGATCCCTTCGTCATCTGCCAGCATAATCTTATACATACCTTATCCACTCTCCGTAATCATTACATTTTACATTTTCAAATAAGGAATCCGGATCACTACCTCCGTTCCCCTGCCCGGTCCTTCACTCATCATGACAAACTCTTCCGCTCCGTCAAAAAACAGATGGAGGCGTTCCATTACATTGTTCAGACCGACACCGTTGGAATCTCCCGTATCTTCCTGATGGGAAATACAGTTCTGCATCACCTGCGCGATTCGTTCTTCCGTCATGCCAACACCGTTGTCTTTGATACTGATACAGACTTTTTCCTCTTCCCGATAAACAGAAAGCACGATCCGCCCTTCCCAGTCAATATTACGGATTCCGTAATTGACACTGTTTTCCACGATCGGCTGCAGGAGCATGCTCGGAATATGCACGCCCAGAAGGGATTCATCTACTTTTTTCTCAAAATGGATCTCCCCCGAAAACCGGACGTTTAATATATAAATATAATTATCCACAAGCCGGATTTCTTCTTCCAGCGTGACTTCATCATGATCCTTCTTAATATTGTAGCGGAAAAACGCAGCCATATTCTGGATATAATCATAGGTACGGTCCGCGCTTTCCATCATGGCAAGCTGTGCACCCGCATTCAATGAATTAAACAGAAAGTGCGGATTGATCTGTGCCTGCAGATATTTCAGCTGGGCATCCTTCAGATGTGTTTCCATCAGAAGCTCCTTTTCCTTCATCTGCCGCTCTTTTTCAAGGCTCTCCCGGAGACGGTTTATATAAGCCGGAATACTCTGCAGCATTCGGTTAAACGCTACCGTTACAACACCGATCTCATCCATCGAATGCACTTCCACCATATCTGCCTGATCCAGCTCTCCGTTTGCCACACGATACGCTGCATCCGAAAGCTTCCGCAACGGCTTTGTGATATTTCTCGTAAACATGACGACCATTAAAAGGGTACAAAGTGTCAGTGCGATAAATATAAAGATGCTGACCATTTCCAGATATTGCAGGGAATCGGAAAGCACTTCGTAATCCCCGGTATTGGTACGGAACCGCCTGTTATTCAGACTCAGTATATACATCTGCAAATATTCATAAAGCTGCGATGCATCATCATAATATGCTTTGTATTTTTCTACATTACGCCCTCTTTTTGCCTCTATCGTATCCGCCGTCAGCGTCAGATATGTCTCTGACATGTAATGGATATTACGCTCCATCAGAAGAAGCTCGTCCCCTGTTGCCTTTGTCCGAAGTCCCGCAATCAGATCTGCATAATTCTGCTCGTTTTTATAATATTCCTCCATGGCATCTGTCGTCTTTGTATTCAGATAGGAAGTCATGCTGGACTGCAGACCGTCAAGCGCATCCGCGATCGCATTCAGCCTGACATTGTCCGCATAGATTTCATCCAGCTGCACGGTGATCTTGTTGATATTCAGATACATGAACACATTCACAAGCAGCATGACAAGGATCATCAGAACGAATACACAGATCAGCTTTGTCCGGATTGAGAGAGCCGCGAAGGCGTCAGTCAGTTTCTTGGGCATCGTCCGCGCCTCCTTCCCCCAGCGTCTGTGCATCCAGAAGTGAGATATCTACTGCAAAATATTCATTTGCATAACCACTTTCCTGATATTCCGTAAGAGCATCCACGCAATATCTGCCCATCTGCTTTGTATCGAGCGTCACGGAAGAATGGATGATATCTTTCCGGATCGCACTTCTGATCATATCGGATTCGTAATATCCCACGATCTCAATATCCCCAACCTTGTTATAATCGACAACCGCCTGATAAACACAGGTCGTATTTTGTTCATTCAGGCAGATCATCACGTCCGGCAGCGTATCTCTCGTCATAAAAATATCACGGATCGCCTCTTCAGCGGCAAATGCCGATCCACTCTGTACCGGAACCGCCTCAATCTGTACCAGATCACCAAACCCCTTCTCCGTCAATCACCTCCTGCATAGAGGCAAGAAGGATACTCTGACTTGTATCCGCGCGTTCCGCATCCAAAAGTACCATGACATTTTGCCTGCTGCCATATCCCTTTACCTGTTTTTCTCTTATGATATCGCAGAGCTGGTTCCCATACTCTCTGCCAAGATTATAATAGCTGATGCTCACATAACTCTGCCTGCCCGCCTGTGTGTTATCCTCCAGCACAGTCACAACAGGAATTCCGTTGTCTTCCGCTTCCCTGATAAGATCTGTCATCATGGCACTTTCATCCGCCTCCACAATGATACCATCCACCTTGGAATCGATCGCGATCTTCATCAGATCCCGCTTGTCGTAATCCGTTTCCAGATTAAGCCCCCGGCATTTCAATATAAGCATCTGCTTTCTGTGCTTCCTCCAACGCGCCTGCATAAACATTCTGCCAGAACGGCAGGCTGTCATCATTGGTGATCATCATATAATAGCTGCTGTATTCTTCTGCATCCTGTACCTTTTGCAGCACCTGACTTTCCCGCTTCCGCATATGGAAATAGAACACGCACATAATGACCATCAGTGCGGCCAGCAGATAAAAAGGAAGTATCTGCGCGATTTTCCCAGCTTTTTTCTTTCCATCCGTTTTTTTTTTCATATATAATATCTATAACTTTCTTCTCTTATTACAGCAATTTCTTTTTCTTTAATACAACAAGTGCCACAACACAGATCACTGCTATGGCCACACAGATAATAGTGAACCCGTAAGGTGTCTTCGCAAGCGGCATCCAGGCTGCACTTACATTCATTCCGTAAATGCCTGAAATAACGGTCGGGATCGCCATAACGAGCGTAATGGAGGTCAGGAATTTCATCACATTGTTCAATCGGTTATTTAAGATCGTGGATACGAGCTCCCGGGCACCATGGATAATATCTCTGTAAATGTTTGTCATTTCAATTGCCTGCCTGTTCTCGACTATGACATCATCCAGTAGTTCCTTATCCTCCGGATACTGCTCGATCCGCTCATAACGGGTCAGTCGTTCGAGCACAACTCTGTTTGCACTTAATGACGTTGCGAAATAGACAAGGTTGCTTTCCAGTTCATGTAAGTGGATCAGATCTCTGTCCTCTGTATCATTTTCTTCGCTGACTCTCTGCTCGATCTCGCTGCGCCGCTTATCAATAACACGCAGAAATGCCTGATACATATTGGTTGTCCGAAGCAGGATCTGATACACAAAACGCATCTTCTTCTTTGTCGAGAATCCTCTGACGAGATTTTGTGAAAAATAAGTCAGTACCGGTGTCTCTGTACCGCATACCGTGATGATCGCATTTCTCACAAGCAGGATACCCAGAGGAATTGTCGTATAAGCATTCTGGTTATTACGCACCTCAGCCGACGGGATATCGACAAGAATCAGTGTATACCCATCTTCCAGCTGCACACGGGAGCTTTCCTCATCATCCAGTGCTGCCTTCATATCGTTAACATCAATTCCATATTGTTTGGCTGTCGAGACGATCTCATCCATATCAGGAGTTATGTGAGGTTTACCCATACGTCCGGCTCAAAATCTTTCAGTTTTGACAAAACTCCATTGTCTGTCTTATATATACAACGCATAAAAAGCCTCCCATTTTGCATACCTTGTTATCAGTTTACATCTTTTCAACATTCGGTGCAATAAAATCCTCTAAATCCGGGCAGTAGTGTATAGAGCAGCAGAAATGCGTGCATTTTTCCTCGTCGCCATGACAGAGACGAGATACGCTTCGCGAATCTCGCTCTGATCAGCGGTCGTCGAATGTCTGCCCATGCAAGCATGGCATTCATTCTCCTCGTCGCCATGACAAAAAGCTCCGGCGGACGACTGTGCATCCGCCGGAGCTTCCCTGTTTCTGTTTCTATTACAGATTGCAAGATCCTGTATTTTTTATTTCTTTACTTTGATCTTCTTCACTGCAGATTCAATCTTCATATCTGCCTTCAGCTCGTTTGTACCTTCAGCCACTACTTTGTAATAGTATGTTTTCTTCTTTACTGCTTTACCTGTATAGCTTAAGGACTTTTTGTTCTTGTTCTTCTTGGTTACCTTGACAGTTGCAACCTTTGTATACTTGCCGCCCTTCTTCATGGAACGATAAACTGTATACTTTTGCGCCCGTACCGTGTTGAAGGTTACTGTTACTTTGCCTTTCTTGCTGTTTTTCAGCGTAACGGTGTTGATACCGTCTGCTGTTACCTTTGGCAGCCTTGGAAGACATAACCGAATATACGTTGGAATCCGTTCCGGCCATCGGTGTTTCCCCCCATAAGCCTGAACCGTATAATAATAGGTCACGCCTGCTGGAACATCCTCATAATCATAAGCGGTAGTGCCAACAACAGAACCTGTCACACCGTTATATTCTTCATAGCTTTCATAGCTGCTGCTGTCTCTGTAGCCATCCGTTCTCAGAGAAGAAGTAGTAAAGTAGAAATCATCATTTCCGTCCTTCTTGATCAAGGAACCTGATGGCAGATAATACAGTTTCTTATCTTTGTCATAAGTGCCTTCATAGACAGAACGGTATACTTTGTAGTATTTTGCTCCCTTTACTGCTTTCCATGTGATCTTGACACCATTGACCGTCTTGCCGTCAGAGGTCTTCTTTTGTCACAGCAGACGCCTTAATACCTTTGACCGGTGCAAGACTGTTCATGGAGGACGACCAGTTGGAAGCCGATGTCCATCTTCCGTATACGTTTCCTTTTCCTACCGCACGGATACGAACTGATACTGTTTCTCCTGCGCCAAGTCCCTTGATAGTATAAGTGTTTTTCTTTGTAGAAGCCTTGAGCGGTGTTGTATTCTTTGCATATCCGTTGATATCGAACATGGTATATTCCAGCTCATATTTCGCAGCAAATGTATCCTTGTCCCATGTGATCTTTGCATTGGAACCGTTTACTTCACCATATACATTTTTGACAGTCGTATCCAGTGCCATCAATGCAGAACCGCCGCCGGATACATATTCCGTCTTACCGCCTGCCTTATAATAAGCAATAACAACATAGCTGTATTTGACCTGCTGCCAGCTTCTTATCCGTCAGACTTGTTTTGGATTTTCCAAGTGTTTTGATCAGCTCGTAGCGGTTATCTGATAAATAATCTTTCCTGCCGGACGCACTGAATTTCTTGGAAATCGTCTTCGGATCCGTATTTTCAGAACTGGAACGATAAATTTCATATTTTACGGCATTCGGTACCTTCGTCCACTTGATCTTTGCAGAAGACTTGGATGCCTTTGTAACGGAAACAGAAATATTGGCTGCATCTGCTGCCTTTACTGTGACCACTCTGTAATCGCTGTAATATTTCTCTTTCGTATCACGGTTGTAATAATAGCCACGAACCTTATACGTATAAGATACGCCGTTTTTCAGACCTGTGTCCTTATAAACATCATCTGTCATAGTCGCAATCTTTTTTAAACTTCTTACCGCTCTTGCGATAGATTTCATAACCTGTGTTATATCCGCCGACAGTCAGCTTTACGCTGTTCTTTGTTGCATAAGTGGAAACAGTCGGCTTGTCCGGCTTTGCATATTTATAGCTTACCATATTAGACGGTGCACTGATCGGTATGTAAGAATCATAACTGTAAGTAATCGGTGTCGTCTTTTCTACACCGTTTACCTTTATTTTCTTTGTCGTCTTATAAGTGATCGGTGTCTGACCACCGGTCTGCAGACTCTTATCATAGGTATATGCGACAAAATAATAAGTTCTGCCCGGTACCAGATTCATATCACTCATTGCCGTGCTCGCATTATAAGAGCCGGATTCTGTTGTATACTTCACTTTATTTAATGCCAGCCGGTCTGCATCCGAAAGCTGATACTCCATTTTTCCATCTGCAGAACTCGGTTTCTGGAACTTTGTCGTATAATATGCCGGGAACGATGCTGCCTCATATGCAAATACAACTACATTTTTATCTGTTCCGTCCCATACCAGTCTCGGTCCTGTTGTTCCATAAGATCCGTCATTATTGGAATATTTTTCCACATGCAGATTGGTTACAGGTGTCAGTACCTGTGTATTCCGGGCAGCAGTTACACCTGCTACCGCTTTGATCGTATCGAGACTCTGATCATTATAATATTTTTTTTCATAATCGGTCAGGCTTGACGGTACAACCGCAAAATAGTAATAGCTGTAATTTTTATCCGTTGTTAATTCAAGCTCGCCCGTATCACTGGAATAGAAATAATTTACGGCAAAATCAGACGTGCTCAGCCCCAGTTTCTGTAATGTTGCACTATCCTTATAATAAACGTCACTAAAATTAGCTGTTGTCAGACTGATCGCCTTTTTGGAAGCGATTCTGTAAATACGATAATCTTCACAATTTGCCAGTGTTGTGTACGTAATACGGATCTTATTTTTAATGGTTGAATATCCTGATCCGCTTACCTCCGTTGCTACCGGAATATATCTGGCTGTCACAGAAGGAACCGCACCAACCGCCTGTGGTGCTGTATATGTATAAGTATATGGTTCAGACCATTCGCCAAATGCATCGATCACATTGACTGTATTTCCACTCTGTACACCATTTTCTGTGATCACCTTATTTTCCTGATGATAGTACAGACCACGTACACGCAGTCTGACTGACTGACCGTTTGTCAGGTACTTGTCATAAGTAAATCCGGTATAGGAACTCATCCGGTGGTACCGGATTTTCATGTGCATTGTATTCGGTATTTAAAAGAGCGCCGTTTACCTCCACTTCATATCCGACTAAAAGCTCCTGTCCGGCGCTGTTTTTCTGGTCGGCTTTTATATGAAGGGTATTCCAGCTGAATGTAACATTTTGCGCATTCAATGCAATCTCCGTATATCCATAGTACTTTTTGATACGTTTTCCGCCTTCATAAACAGAATGGTAGCCTGCATTTTTATAACATTTGCCGCCTACTGCATAATAATCCGGTGAAACGTCATATTTATTCTGCCCCTGCTTCTGATAATAAGCATCTGATTTTGTATAACGGCCATACTGCTTCCTGAAAGCCTGAAGACCCTGTATCATCGGAAAAGCTGCCTGTCATCGGCATATTGTTTTCTGCCTTTACATGATAATAAGCACATTCTTTTCCGTTTATGTTAACTGTACCAAGGTCGCTGTAATAGGTTCCGTTAACTTTATATAACCGGGTAGCAGCATCCAGATAAGCTGATTTTGGATTGCCCAGCAATGCAATTTCATTATAGGATCTAAAAGTTGTAACATTCAGATATTTATCATATGATGCATACCTATAAAGTTTTTCCGTTATAGCTGTAAAGTCCCGTTGCGGCATTTGCGTCGATTTTTCCCGGTGCTTCCACGCATGTGGTTGCATCCTGACCGCAACATAACGATATACGACATTCCCATTATCATCCTTAAAGCTACCGTCATAGTCTCTTCCCTGACGCCTCCAGTCCGATCACTTTTGAAATGCTTCCATCATATGCCTCATCTGCATCCAGATCCGCATCATTCTCTGAAACAGTGATCTCTGTGTCATTTTCTGAGACGCTTGTCTCCTCTGCTGTCTCTGCCGCAGAACCGTCTTCCGGTGCTGCATCCTCTGCCTCTTCCGTCTCAGGAATCTGTACTTCTGTTTCTACGCTTTCCGGTGCCACAGCTTCTTCTGCTGTCTCTGCTTCCGGTGCCACAGCTTCTTCTGCTGTCTTTGCTTCCGGTGCCTGCTCAGCAACTGTTTCCGTTGCGCAAGTCGCAGAGGCATCTGCCGGTGCAGCCACCACTGCCGATGCTTCTCCCAGCACCAGAGAAAAAGCAAGCACAAACGCCATCACACGCTTTCCGTTTAAACTCTTTTCTCATGAAATCTCCTTCCTTATACAATACTTTATTCTATGCCCTATTTATTTTTGCCACTAGCGCATTGAAAATATGACACTATTTTATTATCGATTATTCCCCCTGCTTTTGCAACCGAAAGACAGCTGTTTTTCGCAGACGAAATTCACAAAAATAGAGGCTTTGCTTTTGTGCAAAACCTCTTTCCTGTTTTAGGTTCATTTTAAGTTCTGTCTGCAGAGCAGTTTCAGCTGCCGGATCACGCTGTCGTAATCAGCGCATATACTGCATTTCCGCAGCTGTTTCATAAGCTTATCTGTTTTGGGATTGCTTTCTCCTGCAATTTCATTAAATCCGACCTGCAAATAGCTCCACAGCTCCTTCATCTTGAACAGGACCGGCTTGTCGCCCTGCAGATAAGCCCTGTAGCTTTCGTAGATCCGGTCGTGGAATATCCACAGCTTATCACTGTCCATGGCTTTTCCCGTTTTCCGGCCTTCAGATTCTGTTATTTCTCCCGGCTGATTCCCGGATTGCCCCGATAGCTTTTCCGTAAACCCAGGCCGCATCAAAAAGCCTCTGCCGATCATCACAGTGGGCATCTTTGGGTAAGCATCTGCTAACTTCTGTATCTGTTCTTTTCTTACAATATCTCCATTGTAACACAGCTGCACCGCAGGCTGTTCGTGCTCCGTGCAGATTTTTCTGTAAGCCTTTGCAAATGCTTCTTCACGGATTCTTCCCTGATAGTAATCTTCCGCAGGCGCGGATGAATGATCAGCTCTGAAACAGGAAAAGCTTCATACAGAGAAAACAGCTTCTCCCATTCCGCTTCCTCCGCCATCCCAATCCTTGTTTTAATAGAAAGCCTTATACCTTTTCCTCGGCCCAGTCATAGCATTCCGTCAGAAATACTTTTAAAAGCTCCGGTTCTGCCAGAAGTCCGGCGCCGCGTTTCTTTGTGACAACAGTTGCCGATGGGCAACCAAGATTCAGATTCAGTTCCCGATAGCCAAACTGATACAGCATCTGCGCTGTGGATATAAAATCCTCTCCCTTATTTGCAAGAAGCTGCGGGATCAGACAGATCCCTGTATTGTTTTCGGGCAAAACATCCCTTAAATCACGGGCAGCCAGCTTCTTTCGACAACTGGCTGCGATAAAGGGTGCAAAATACCGATCGATCGTTCCCGGAAAGCAGGATTCATATGCATTTCGCAAAACAAATCCTGTAATGCCTTCCAATGGTGCAAAATAGATGTTCATAGGTACCCTCTGTTTCTTATTTTAAAAATCCGTTAATGATCTGCTCCTCAGCTTCTTTTTCTGTCAGTCCGAGTGTCATGAGCTTGATCAGTTGTTCTCCGGCAATTTTACCGATTGCCGCTTCGTGGATCAGGTTTGCCTCAATATTGTTGGCAGTAAGCTGCGGGCTTGCAGACACCACACCGTTCTCCATAATGATACCGTCATTCGCTGTGTCCCGCACAGGCAGCATTTCCATTCATTACAGAGAAAAATTCCTGTTTGGAATGCCCTTTGGCAACAGAACGTGATACCAGATTGCAGCTGCAGCCGTCTCCGTTCATATCCACCACAAAGTCAGTTTTTGCATACTGCCTGCCATGTGTCATGATCTTCTCACGAATCTCCAGTGTTGCATTTTCTGCCATATCTGCACGCGTGATACGCTCTGTGGAATCGATCCCCTTGATCTGGGTTGTCTCCATTTCCATGTAAGAACCTTCCTGCATATGCACGATTGTCTGCGGATTCATGATATTTTCGCCGTTACCGTCACCTTCTCCGTAGTGGCGTTCAATATAACGGACATGCGCACTTTTCCAGATAGAAGGTATGTATCCCTGCATGAAGCGATGTGTCCACGCCGCAGTTGTGGATTCCACAGCCTGCCACAATCGTAACATCTGCGCCTTCCCTATATTAAAAATCATTGTAAACACATTCCTGCAGACCGCTCTGCGACAGAGCACCGGAATATGTACACTTTCATTGACCGTTCCCGGCTTTATGATAATATCGATTCCATCCTTGTCTGTCTTGGACACAATATCAATATTGGCGGTTGTGTTTCTTGCCATTTTCTGTCCGTTGGCACGGATATTATAAGCACCTTCCGAATTTCATGCAGTCCGGCAACCTGCTCGAGTAAATTTTTTCTGTATTAAGTCCATGGCTCTACCCTCCTACAACTTCTCTGTCAGTGTCTGACACGCCTTTGCCGTTCCGAGAAGCTCAGGCAGTACTTCCTGCTTTGTACCAATCTTTTTAATTGTCCATCCACAATCACAATGATCTTCTCCGCAATATCCAGAATACGTTCCTGATGGGAAATGATCAGGATCGTTCCATGAATCTCATCCCGCATCTTTTCGAAAACACGGATCAGGCTGTTGAAGCTCCAGAGATCAATACCTGCTTCCGGCTCATCAAAGATGGAAAGCTTTGTTCCTCTTGCCGTGATCATGGCGATCTCAATACGCTTCAGTTCCCCGCCGGAAAGACTGTTATTGATCTCGCGGTCAATATATTCCCGCGCACAAAGCCCCACTTCCGACAAAATATCGCAGATCTCATTGACACCAAGCTTTTTCCCCGCTGCGATCGTAATAAGATCACGGACTGTCAGTCCTTTAAAATGCACCGGCTGCTGGAATGCAAAGCTGATGCCCTTATTGGCACGCTCTGTGATATTCAATCCTGTGATATCCTCACCATCCAGCAAAATCTGACCGCTTGTCGGTGTCACAATTCCCGCAATGATCTTTGCAAGCGTTGACTTACCTCCACCGTTCGGTCCTGTGATCACTACAAAATGATCCTCGATCTGCAGGCTGATATCCCGGATGATCTCTTTGTTATCTTCTACTTCATAACATATATTTTTCAGTTCTAACATAAATTATTTCTTCCTTTTTGGTTTCTGATTCTGCCATACGTCAGCTATTATAGTTTACCGTTCTGCGCGCATCGGATTGTGCAGGAAGTCTTCATAGGCAAGTCTGATACCGTCTTCCAGCTCTGTCTTGTATTTCCAGCCAAGGCTTTCAGCCTTTGATACGTCCAGAAGCTTTCTCGGTGTTCCGTTCGGCTTACTCGTATCCCACTTGATCTCGCCTGTAAATCCGACAACCTTTGCCACAAGCTCTGTCAGCTCTTTGATCGTCAGCTCCTTACCGGTTCCGGCGTTGACTGTCTCATCTCCGCTGTAATTGTTCATCAGGAACACACAAAGGTTAGCCAGATCATCCACGTATAAGAACTCACGCAGCGGTGAACCGTCTCCCCAGCAGGTTACTTCCTTAAGGCCTGCCTCCTTTGCCTCGTGGAATCTGCGGATCAGCGCCGGCAGTACATGGGAATGTGTTGGGTGATAGTTATCATTCGGACCGTACAGATTGGTCGGCATTACGGAAATATAATCTGTTCCATACTGCTTATTCAGAAATTCACAATATTTCAGGCCGGAGATCTTCGCAAGCGCATATGCTTCATTTGTCTTTTCCAGCTCTGAAGTCAAAAGGCAGCTTTCCTTCATCGGCTGTGGTGCCATACGCGGATAAATGCAGGAAGAACCCAAGGAATTCCAGCTTCTTGCAGCCGTTTTTCCATGCAGAATGGATCACATTCATTTCCAGGATCATATTATCATACATAAAATCAGCCAGTGCATTCTGGTTTGCCACGATTCCGCCTACCTTAGCGGCTGCCGAGGAACACATATTCCGGTTTTTCCTGTGCGAAAAATTCCTCTACAGCATCCTGCCTTGTCAGATCCAGTTCCTTATGGGTTCTTGTCACAATATTGTGATAGCCCTGTCTTTCCAGTTCTCTTACGATTGCAGAGCCAACCATCCCTCTGTGGCCTGCCACATATATTTTTGCGTCTTTTTCCATCATTTCAGTACACTTCTTTCTTTATTATTTATCATCTTATTCAAAATCTGAGCCCGCCTGCCATATCACAGCGGCTTCTGCAGCCGGCAGTAAGCACCATCTTACTTCACAACGCCCTTCTCCAGATACTCTTCCAGATTTGTCTTGATATGCTCTTCAGCTCTCTCTACAGCAACCTTTTCCATATCATGCTTTGTCATAAGGGCAACCAGCTCTTCAAAGCTTGTCTTGGTCGGATTCCAGCCAAGCTCTGTCTTCGCCTTGGTCGGATCTCCCCAGAGATTTACTACATCAGTCGGGCGGTAGAAATCAGGGCTGACTTCAACGATCACTTTGCCATTGGCTTTATTGATACCCTTTTCGTCCATTCCGCTTCCCTGCCATTCCACTTCAATACCTGCATGATGGAAAGCAAGTGTTGCGAACTCTCTGACAGAATGCTGTACACCTGTTGCGATCACGAAATCTTCCGGCTTATCATGCTGCAGGATCAGCCACATACATTCCACATAATCCTTTGCATATCCCCAGTCACGCAGACTGTCAAGGTTACCTAAATACAACTTATCCTGTTTACCCTGTGCAATTCTTGCTGCAGCCAGTGTGATCTTTCTCGTTACAAAAAGTCTCACCACGGCGCTCACTTTCATGATTGAAGAGGATACCAGAGCAGCAGAACATATCATAAGCCTCTCTGTATTCTTTTACGATCCAGTAGCCGTACTGCTTTGCAACCGCATAAGGCGAATACGGATGGAACGGTGTTGTCTCTTTCTGCGGAACCTCTTCCACTTTTCCGTAAAGTTCTGAAGTGGAAGCCTGATAAATACGACAGGTCTTTTCCAGCCCGCAGACACGGACTGCTTCAAGTACTCTGAGAACGCCTGTTGCTACCACATCGGCTGTATATTCCGGAACATCAAAGCTGACCTGCACATGGGACTGTGCTGCCAGATTGTAGATTTCATCCGGTCTGATCTCTCCGATCAGCTCTACAAGGCTGATGGAATCTCCAAGATCTCCAAATTTCAAATGAAAATGCGGTGTTCCTTCCAGATGGGCAATACGTTCCCTGAAATCCACGGAAGATCTGCGGATCATACCGTATACTTCATAACCCTTTTCCAATAAAAACTCTGCTAAATAAGAGCCATCCTGTCCGGTCACACCTGTGATAAGTGCCTTTTTTGCCATAGTTCCTTCTCCTTTTTTTATTCTATATGACGATATTGCTATTTTCTGTTTATTATAATATACCCATGTTTCTGCATTATCCATTCATTGTATTGACATTCATTTGCATTATATTGACTTTTATTTTGAACTTCTATACTATATAGAAAAGATCTTACAGAAACGGAGTTTTTTCATGAAGCATCAGGCATTATTTCACGGTGATCTCGTCAATACGACCCGGATCATTTATACTCCCTCAGAGTTTGCCAAAACTTCCCTTTTACACGTACAGGAAATTGGCACCTTGCAGGCACAAAAACCGCATGTCAGCAAACGTGAAGATCTGGATTCCTATCTCTTTTTTATGGTACGATCCGGCTCCGGCGAGCTGCATTATGCACATAATACCTATCCGCTCGGTGTAGGTGATTGTGTTTTTATCGACTGCAGATCCGCCTATTTTCACGAAACAAAGGACGACCTCTGGAGTCTTTCCTGGGTGCATTTTAACGGTCCGTCGATCGATGGTATTTACCAGAAGTATAAGGGAACGCGGCGGCCTGCCCGCCTTTCATGCAAATGCTTTTTCCCTTTATAAGGACTATTTTAACCATCTTTACAGCATAGTGTCCGGCAATTCTTATGTCCGGGATATGCAGATCAATGAAGGGCTTTCTGCCCTGTTAACCCTGTTGATGGAGGATAGCTGGCATCCGGACAGTATGCCTACGCATACCAAACGTACCAGCCTGTGGCATGTCCGGGAGTATCTTGACCAGAATTATGCGTCAAAAAATATCGCTCGACGATCTCGCCGAACGATACTTCATCAACAAATATTATCTCACCAGAATTTTTAAAGAGCAATTTGGTGTCACCATCAACAATTACCTTTTAAATGTCCGCATCACCCATGCCAAGCGTGAACTGCGCTTCTCCGGCAAATCGGCCGAAGAGATCGGTGCTGAGGTCGGTTTTCACGAGCTGTACTACTTCAGCCGCATCTTTAAAAAGGTGGAGGGCTGCAGCATCAGTGAATACCGGAGAATGTGGGGAACGTGATCAAATTTCCAGCTCAAATTTCTGTTTATCATGCACATTGATATCCTTGCCAAGCTGGATCTCCACGAGACGCAGCTCTGTATCCGCAAACACCGTATGACGACAGCCTGCAGACATTGTGATCACATCGCCCGCTTTTACCGCCTGCTCAAATCCGTCTACGACCGTTCTGCCGTTTCCGGAAATAACCACCCAGACTTCATCCCGGTTTTTGTGGCTGTGATAATTCATGCTATGCCCCGGATTCAGAGTTACCTTGATCGTCATGGAAGTTCCTTCCACATCCAATACTCGGAAGCTTCCCCATGATTTTTCCGCAAACATGATCTGCTGTTCAAATTTATCCACGTAAGGCTTGATATAGCTGCTCTGCTCTTTATCGGATACCAGAATACCATCCGGCGAAGCAGAAATAACCACATCATGCAGTCCCATCGCAAGCACAGGCACATCCATCTCATTGACGATATGCACATCTGAACAGGTCTCATTCAAGACACCTTTTCCGACAACAGATTCTTCCATCGCCTCTGTCAGTGTGTTCCATGTACCGAGATCCTTCCACTGTCCGGCAAAACGCTGCACCTGGATCTTATCCTCTTTCTCTACAACCGCATAATCAAAAGAAATCTTTGTCAGTGTCTCATATTTATCAAACAGATCCTGATAATCTGTAAATTTAATCAGTTCATGCGCCTTCTCAAGCACATATTTCAGCTTGTACGCAAAAAAACACCACCGTTCCAGAGAGCACCGCGCTTTATATATTCCTCTGCCACATCTGCCGTTGGCTTTTCCTTAAAGGTCTCAACCATAGATGTATGATCTGCCGTCTTCGGAATGATATATCCATATTTTTCACTCGGATAAGTTGGTTCAATTCCCATCAGTACCAGATTTGCCTCACCCTTGTCTGCCTGCTCAGACAGATCTTTCAATGCAGCAAAATAGTCATCCTCCACATAGGGATCAACCGGGCAGACTACCACCGATTCCTCGGGCTGACTTTCATTTCATCGACAAGATAAGCTGTCGCTAACGCAATCGCCGGAAAAGTATCTCTTCTGCATGGCTCTATGGAAATCCCCACGCCATCCCCAAGCTGGTTATGGATCGCCGAAACCTGTGTCTTGAGGTTGCGATCGTGACGGTTGCATCCGCATCTACCGTCTTGATCTGCCGATAAACACGCTGCACCATAGACTCATAAGAGCCGTCCTTTTTCTTAAATATTTTTATAAACTGTTTGCTTCTTACGTCATTGGAAAGCGGCCACAGTCGCTTTCCTGATCCGCCTGATAATAATACAATGTTCATTGTTTTTCCTGTTCCCTTGTATAAATACAATTAGTTTAACACGGATAGGGCAAACGGACAACTATTTCCATGCACCACGCGAAACACACCAGTTTTCCAATCAACTGCTCCATAAATGCTTCCGCATATGAGAAATCCATGCATTCGTATCCGGATTGTCCGACGCAAACCGCATCAGCTTGTCCACATATCCCTGTTCCTTTGCAATCTGTATACTCATCGGGGTAAACCAGTACAAATACCAGACAAACATGTCCTACCAGATTGTCAACCGGCGTATGCTTCAGGCTGCGAAGCACCGTGTGCTTCTCCATAAAGCATTTTTTCACCAAATCCGATACTGCTGCCTGTTTCAGTTCCGCAGTCGATACATTATAAATATCTTCAAGCGGTGTATCACAATTTACCCGGAAAATATCGATCTTATCTGCATCACGCAATATATTGCAATATGCAGTTTTCTCCGCAGACATACCTTCTGGAATTCTGTATTTGTTATGATTTTCAATGCTGACTTTGAGAAGTTCCTGTTCCTCCGGTGTAAAATCTCCGGAATTGTGTAAGAAGCCCCTCCTCAAACAGGATCGTTATCCCCAGCTCTGCATGATCTATCGACTCACTATCCACAAAAGTGCCATATCTTTTCACCTGTTCAAAACGGCCTACGTCATGGAGCATCCCCATTGTCCACGCAAGATCCCTGTCAATGGGTATATCCGTAACTGTTCGGGCAATGCGCTCCGCAAGCGCCGCCACACGATACGTATGGTCGATCTTCAGCCTGATCTTCGGATCAGATGCATTATATTTATTTGTATAATCTGCAAATGTTTGCTTGATTCTTGTTCGGTTCATCAGTTATTGCAATAGCTCCTGCAGTCTTTTTACCTCGGCTTCCAACTCAGCAGCTCTTTTAACTGCATCATTTGCTCTTTGCACTGCATCGTCTGCTCTTTTGCCGCTCCTTTTCTGTATTCTCCCGTTCAAGTTCTATCCCTTCCCGTTTTTCCGGCATTATATTCCGTAAGAAGGCATCTCTCATAGTCTTCTCTTGCTTCGCACTGCATACGGATTTTTTCATCTTCACTCAATTTTTTCATTGTCACTACCATATTCTAACATCAAGTCTTTTCCATCAATTTCCTTTTTTGTGTTTAAACGTTAAAAACTGATATAAGATTTGTGAATAGTTACAAATGGGCAGAGTCGATTTTCCGGATTCTGCCCATATCTGCATTATACAGTAGTTTTTAGGCATGTCAATAAAACCTGCCTAAAATTGACTGTTTTACAGGTTCCGTCCTGCCAGACGTTCTTCAAAATAAATTTCAAGCTGGGAATGGATCTGTCCCCAGTCCTGCCTGTGTCCGGTCCTTTTTTTCGTGATATCCATGGTTGCCAGATACAGCATTTTTTCCGACGGAAAAAGGCTGTCATCCGACGGTATAAAAGCCGTCCGTCGGATATTTGAAATAAGTGGACAGGGGTTTTGTCATTCCCTTGGCATACATGGAAAGTATTTTTTCTTCCATGTCCTGAGTTACGGTATTCTGATATTTTTTAATCAGCTGTGGTTCATAATCACCGTTACGATCCCTTGGAATCGCCACATCCATATCTCCATAACTGGTGTGCATGGTTTTGCTGGAATGTCCATTTCTACTATTGTCTGTTTCTTTATTTCGATAATCATACTTGGAATATCCCAGTTCTTCATCCAGTTCCTGATCCAAGGCACCTTCCAAAATGACAGACATCATGTCACGCATGATGCTGTTAACATCGGTGCCATCTTTGATGCTGATATCATTATTTTTAGATAGTCACGCATCATTTCTCTCATTGCTGCTTTTTGTGGGCTGTCTTTTCTTCTTGCCATAAAATAAACCTCCAAACTGAGTAATTCTATCTTACATCAGTTTGGAGGTTTACACTAAACTTTAGGATACTCCCAGGTTCTGCCGCACCGTAATATTCAATATTGGTAAACGTCAAATCCTGCGCCTACCCTTAAATTTAACGCCGCTTTTATGAGCGGCGTGGTTTCCGGCATTCCTCAGGAAGCTCCTCTGCCCAGGGCATCAGCTGATCTAGTTTTGCAGGATCTATATTTCCTTTTTCGTCATAATACTTAGGCAGCTCCGTGAGGATATACCTGAAGTAGTAGTATGGGCGCAGATTGTTCAGCTTTGCTGTTTCTGAAATACTGTAAACAAGAACGCTGGCTCTGGCACCTTTTGCTGTGTTATGGAACATCCAGTTCTTTTTGCCGATACAGAAAGTCCGGATAGCCTGCTCGGAAGCGGAGTTATCGATTGGGATATCCCCATCGATCAGAAATATCTTTAAATAGTTTTCCTGACGGATGACGAAATTTAGTTCCTGTCCGGTCTTGGATTTCGGAGGCACCCACATTCTGCAGCTTGTTGTTTTGCCCACGCAAAGAAATCCTCAACCAGCGGCTTTATCCTTGTCTGCCGCTGTGTAAGGCGATCCGTTGCCGGAAGTTCTTTCAGTTCGGTATCGATCCGGTAGAATTCTGCGATCTTTTGTAATGCTGGTATGCTACGGAATTTTTTACTGACAGGGGATCCTTTTTATCCGCTACCTTTACGGCATCTGCAAAGGCTCTTCTTGCATGTGCCCAACAGTTTGCATTTGTCTCTCCCGGCAGTTTTTTGTCCAGCAGATGATACTGCTCTAGACTGTCCGTGACCAGAACTCCTTTGTAGTTCCGGTAAAAACTCCAGCGGCTTTTCGTGATCCCTGCCTTTCTGGTATTCGTAGATCACCACAGGACGTTCCTTATAGAACTCCCCGGAACGGTGTACCCACATGTAGCATTTACTGTTCGGACGGTCACTGTCACCGATCACCTGTGTCGGTGTTTCGTCTGACTGCGTCACCGGCAGGGACAGCAGTTCCTGCTTCATACGATCCACAAACGGTTCGAAACATTTCTCAGCACACCAGATAATCCAGTTCGACATGGTCTGTCTGGAGATATTTACACCATTGCGTTGAAACTCCTGCTCGACTCTGTGCAGTGCAGAGGAGTTCACATATTTTACATTCAGAATGGATGCAAGCAGGGAAGGAGTAACGATGCTTCCACGCAGAAGGTCCTTGGGGCGCTTTCCACGTAAGAATTCGTCCTGATGATCTCCGCCAGTGCCTACATAGACTTCCACGGTATGGATTTCCGCCGTCCAGGATTCCGGCTCATGGCGCAGTCTTTTGTAGGTTTCATCCTTCATTCTGCGCCAGTTGCCTGCACCATAAAACGCATCCAGTTCTTCTGTGGATACCTGATAAGGAGGAAGGATCTCTTCCGGGAAATCTTTCAGATCCGTTTCCCGCTGCCCTTTTTTCTTATGGTTACGTCGGGATGGAAGTACTTCCTCCGCAGCAGGTTCCGGGCCAGATAGATCGTTGCAGCTTTCTGCCTCATCAAAGAAGGACAGCTGACCATCTATGGAATCCAGCGTTTCTGTGTGTTTTCCGAAACGGTAGCTGTTCGCTATGCGTACCTGTTCGATCAGCCGCTCGATGTTCTCATTCAGGGTATCCAGCTGTCCCTGCATCATAAGAACGATGGTGATTAGTTCTTCCCTGCTGCAGTTATTCAGTTCTTCCAGTGTATGTCTGCCATTGTTCCGCTCCTTAAACTGTTTTCATTATACCAGAAAACACAAAGGATTGCGAACCGGCACCCCCGCAGGTTTCGTCATTCTGCCTATGCCTGTATGGCGGTGTGATGGTCATAGAACCAGGGAAATATAAAGTTTTCAAGGTGCTGAAATTTTATCCGGATCCTCCTGTGGATACGTCACAGACCAGGAAACAGCGTTCAGAGAGGCTGTAACACCGGGAATGGATCTGACCGGATAACAGGCATAAAAAATCTATGTTTTGCACAAAGATCAGGTGGGCTTTTGCGGTGTTACTTCCCTGACTTTGGGGTTCAGGGGATTCAGCCCCATCATAAGATAACGGAACTGTTCCTCTGTAAGGTCTGCGGCCTCTTCGCTGGTTCTCGGCCAGGACAGGGAACCTGCCTCCAGCCGTTTGTAGAGCTGAAGAAAACCGTCTCCCATCCACAGAAGTCCCTTGATGCGGTCGGACCGTCTGCCACAGAATAGGAATAAAGTTCCCTTTTCAAAAGGATTCTGATGGTATCTGTCCCCGATGATCATGGACAGCCCATCGATCCCTTTGCGCAGATCCACATATCCGCAGGCAATCACGACTCTGCGGATACCGGCAGCATCTTCAAGCATGAAGCACCTCCTGCAACAGCCTGCAAAGCAGGGACTCTGAAATATCGTTTGCTAATTCCAGCGTCAGGCGGCCGGATCTGATCACTGCAACCGGAGTCATTGCTGCCGAGATGGTTGGCACCGGTGTTGTGTCCAGAGCAGTTTTTACCGGGATTTCTACAAAAGAGAGGGCAGATGGGTTGGTAACTTTCTGGAGTTCCTCCTGTTCACAGACTTCCCGGCGGATCTTTCGGAGCCAGTAATAGTAAGATTTTTCAGAAATATCGTTTTCAGCAAGCCACTGCTTTGCCGTAGTGCCTGCCGGTCTGTCCTGGCACTGTCGAATGATGTTTATCCAGTTCGACCTGCGGACAGTCCTGCCTGTGTGAGTTAATTGATCCATACGCTTTAGCCTCCTCTAAAAAACTAATAGTTTTTACCAAACACTGCTCCTAAAATTGCAGAAACAGTCGTAAGAAATAAATCATACCATAGATTATTCATCTCAAATTTCCTTTCCTATCCGTTTTTTCTTTAGCATTCGAGGAATGACAATGCCATTGCCATTTTCAACCTCTTACTTATTTTTCTTTTCTCACACCTTTAAACGGCGTATTACTAGATGTCTTCATCCATGAATCTTCCTGTCTGCGTATCACGCTTCGATCCACAATCCTGTAGACGGATTATAGATTTGTGATCTGCCTCTTTAACAGCACCCACTTCCTCGCATTATTACCAACCGGCCTATTTGTTGCCATTTCTTACTCCTACCTTTCTCAGTTGGGAATTATATCTTGAAATAGAAAAAAACTTTCGCTATAATCTATCTGAACTATCAAGATTCGGAATACCAACTGTGTATCCGACATCGCGGTATTGCTTGCCAGAGCAATACCGCCTTTTATATTTAAAGCCTGAGATTCAGCTATAAATATCGTTTATTCATTTGTTACATGAACTACACTTCTTACTCTGACATCATGGTGCACAAAGTTTCGTGTTGTAAGTTGTTGCGTGACTTCGTCATATACTGGAGCTTTACGTTCCGGATCACGAATAGTTAAAATCATACAATATTCTTGACTCAACTGGAAATCTTTCTTAACAGCTTCTTTCTCGATAAAATCACGGTACAAACCTTCTATTTTCAAATACCACTTTCGATTTGAAGGAAGCCATTTATCACGATTTGATGGTGTCATATCCGCCAAGTCAATTGCATACTTCTTAACGGGATGAAATTTTTTACCATACTTGACCAGTGTGCACTCTCTTTCAAATCCAGTTATAGGGTGTACTCCTTTTGCGCTTGCACTGTATAAACTATCCGCCAAAAGATTTTGATTTACATCTACACCTCTAGGATTTTTTATAGTTGGTTTTGTAACATCACGTTCTTTTTCGGTTTCATATGTACCAAAAAGCACATCAATGTTAGACTGACAGTACTCTCCCGCTTGCTTTTCATCTACCAGCGATTTGTTTACCAAAGTAAGGATAATCTGACCACGAAAAAATCCGTTTTCATCAACCAAACATGTTGGATAAGGGAAATCAAACATTTCAATAAAGCTCCCCTTTTCTAATGTATCTCTCAAAATTAATGTAATTTCATCTGGAGAATTATAGAGTATCTCATTTGCTCCTACAGGCACTCCAAATCCCATTTGAGTTACTTTATCCGTCATTTTCATTTTTGATATTTGCCGGATATTTTGCGTAATGAATCATCAATGCTTTAATGAGTAGTGAGTCAAAATCTTCGTGCATCATAAATGCTAACTCCGCTGCAATTCGTGATACTATTGGAGTTGAAAAGCTCGTGCCAACATTTCTATATACACTGCCATCTAATCCGAATGATGGAACTCCATTAATAACAATTTGCCCATTATCAACTCCCGCATTACCTCCGTAATACACCAAATCAGGTTTTACAATACTTGCCGGTCCCGGTCCAACTCTCGTAAATGGAGATGGCATATTGGGTTCTGCATAATCCTTTTCCCCCTGTGTTTCGGCGATTGAACCGACCACCAAAGAACGTACCGAATCTGCTGTTTTGCTGATTCTGCTTTTAGGTAGTCCTTTGGCAAAATTAGTACAGTTTCCTGCAGACTTGATTATCAGAACATTATTTTCATCTTGGATATTATCGAGTGCCATACCAAACTCTGAAAACTCATCCAGTTCACTTTCCACCGTTGTACCTAAAGATAAATTCCATATTTTTATCTCTGGGTTGTTCTCAACCGCTTCTCGCACGTTGTCAATCAGTTCTTCCGGATAAATCGACATAGTATTTCCTGGATGAACAACTGCATTAAACAATTTTACTCCATTTAAAGAAAAAACATCTGTACCGTTTAATTCATCGCCATATTCAATAATTCCAGCAACAAATGTTCCATGTGAATTATTCTGATATTCAGATGGATAATTTGTATGTTCCTCTGTTTCTTTCCATGGAGTTAAGTATGAAATGTCCACTATTCCCGTATCCAGCACTCCAACAACAGGGTATTCTTCCATTTCATCAGGTTGCTTTACTGCTACAGTTGTTTCCGTGTCAAGAGAGTCCATTGACGACAGTATCGGATATGTTTTCTCAGCAGAATATATACCTTCAAACTCACCCATTGCATTTAATTGCTCTAAACTATCCACTGTCACTCTATATATTGTCATGTCTGATGTAAAGCGCACCTTGGCATCAATTTTAATCCCTGTTGCTTCACACGCTTGCTCAAACAAATACTTTGCATGATTATTTAAATCAAAATCATTATAATTACACAATCTAACTCTATAAACATTATTTCCTTTTTTCAAACTGTTCAACAAATGGAGAAAACACATCAATCTCCGATATTGAAGATATTAATGTTGCTTCATCCTCCTTCTTCTCTAACATCTCGTTTATCTTTTCTAACAAGCTTTCTTCTGTCACCATCGACAAAAGTTGTCTATCGCCCAAAACACCGATTACGTTATCTCTCCCATCATTCTCAAGCAAATTGACAATTCTTCCTCTGTGTGTTTTTTGCAATCGCTTGGTCAATGACAGTTGTAGAAATAATCATAGGTAATACCCGCTGTTCATCCTTCCATTTCCTAAATGAATCTTGCACACTTTTTACATTTTCATTCAGATAATTCACACGAGAAGTAAGTTTTCTCCGTGAAGAACCCAGCTACCTTCACGGCTATCTCCACCACCTTCAGTACTTCTATCATCATAATCTTTTCTCTTTTCAAAAATTTTTATTGGTAAATACTTTTCCTGCAATTTTATTCACTCCTTTCCATACAATTTTTAATCTGCCTTGTAGACACATCAAAATATAATGCCGCTTGCTTTTGAGACACACCATGTTCTATCATATAGCGCACCAGCTGCTCCATAGTGTAATTTCCGTGATTCCGGAACAAATAGGTCTCAACAAGAATATCTGTAAATTTAGCGATATGTTCATCTTTCAATACCAACTTTTTTACCATATTATTCAAAATATTTTTTATATCTGAATAAGACAATCCAAGTAATGTATCATATACTTTCTTCCACTGACCTGGTTTTATTTGACTAATATCAATAAAATCCGGCAAATTATTTATCATTTTTCCTATCTCTGACAACTCTGGTTTGGGCATCTCAATAACAGTTTGAAATCTTCTCCAAATGGCACTGTCCAACAATTCATGATGATTTGTTGCTGCAACCAGTATACCGTTTTGACAATACTCATCCATATTTTGAAGCAGACTATTTACAACTCGTTTTAATTCCCCTAACTCATGTTGGTCATCTCTTGCCTTTGGCGATTGCATCAAATTCGTCCAGAAACAAAACACAAGGTTGCTTCTTGGCATACTCAAAAATTTTGTGAATATTCTTTGCTGTATTACCAAGCAATGAGGATATTAACGTATCTAATCGTGCCACAACTAATGGCAATCCCAATTGTGCCGCAATATATTTAGCCGCACTTGTCTTTCCACACCCCGGATATCCATATAATAAAAGAGACATATTGAACTCTAATCCTATTTGCGCCATTTTATCCTTATTTCTAACTGTCTCCATGAAATCCATCAATTTAGCCTCGACAGCCTTAGATAAAATCAAATCATTTACTACAGGACGATACTCTATCTCAACAATATGCATTCTACTTTCTTGATCAATCGGTGGAGGCGCTGTGAATGAATCTGTAACTGCTTTATTACCATTCCTTCTCTCTAAAATATCTTCAATTCTTTTGCTTCCTTTTTTCTTCTCCATCTGCCATTTTTTTTTTGCAAGCAAATGTGCAAAACTTGCCACCTTATCCCTATCTCTTTCTAGCCCAGCCTCAATAATTCTTCCTATCTCCGAATAGTACATATGTCGCCTCCTAATTTATCTATACAACCATATTATATCACCTTTTTGTTTCATTTCAAGCAAAAACGTTTCGTTTTTATAAATATCGTTTCGTTTTTATATTTTATCGTCTCGTTTTTATTTTTTTCGTCTCATTTAAATTCTATTACAAAAGAGCAAGGCATTTCTGCCTTGCTCCTCTCCGTCTTATTGTAAACTTCCAAAGACTTTACAACTAAAACACTTATAGCGACTCTTTATAGTCCCTTACTGTTACTGACCTCATGAGATGTCACCTACTTGCCCACAGCATTAATGGTACCAGACACACTATATTTTTCCATACCAATATGCGCCAGCCGAACACTCATCGAACATCTAGCTTAATGGCATTGCCTTATGCAAGAATATTCAATATGTCATTGCAACAATATCCTGCATTGATATTGTCCTTGTTTCCCATCCTTTTATCTTAAATAATTCTGATCTTTCATCAAAAATGTCCACATCTTGTGTATCGTTAGTTATTTTTTTCAGATACATCATCTCAATCATGTAAAGGGCTCCCAAAATGTTTAATACATTTTCTAAATTTGCATGTTTCAATTGATTAAAGCGGTTATGTTTTGTTTTGGTAAAAGCGAACCACCATTGCAATGACTGAGAAGCATGCTCAATATTCCATGTTTTAAACGGCTGTATTTCCATATCATATCCTTGTAATACTATTATCCTATTGATGATAGCTGGATCTTCTTCATATATATTGCGCATAATTCTCTATCGTTTTTCGATCCTCTGTATTGAATCCACAGAACTCTTTAAAAACTGTATCCAACTCCGCACCTATTGATTGAATCATAAGCGCATAACCATTAGAAAATGCATTATAATTATCCTTATGCAATTCTACATATTCTATGGATTCTTTAAAACGTTTTTCTAACATCAAGTAATATCTCCAGTATCTCTGTTCCAATTCTTTTCTTGTCAACATACTTACCTACTCCTTTTTCCATTAAATCAAATGACAATACTTCTCCATACTACCTTTTGCATCATTTTTTCTTCATCTTTTAGGTAATTTTCACTTATACGCATTGGAAAGGCATCATCATCAATAAGGGGATTAACATTTGTTGTATCTATCTCATTCTACACCCACCCATAAATATCCGTAAAACACTTTCCATCGACATTTCTTGACAATTCAATCTATAGCATCAGGCGTACTCCTACTAACTCGCAAAAAAATATAAAATCAATGTAGCCACTATCAATAACTATCACATTTAATCCGTCTATTTGGCCTCAACCCTTCTTCTCATAACATGATTTAATATAAGTGCTTAACTCTATCTTTTCTTCTATGAAGCTGATATCGCTCTGTTTTGTATTTTTCATTATAAATTGCCACCAACGCATTCACTTCTTCAATCTTTTGCACTTGTATCATCTTTTTTTAGCAAAGAATCAAGTTTATTCATATGAATTTTTATCTCCACATCAGCATAAGTCAGATAGTAAACGTAAGCGCTTAATTTCAGGGTATATCCCAAAACTATATTCCGGATCTCATACTAGAAATCCGGAACGCTAGCGTTTTACTCTCTTTTATGCTACAAAGTTCCTTTACACGTTCGCTCCAGAGAGCCAGGCTTTCGAGTTCCTCATCTGTCATGTTTTTGCCGGGTCTTTGTTCAAACAGGAACTGCAGATATTCATACAGGTCAAGATCATAGGCTTTGGCCATTTCAACAATGGTTAGATACAGCGTGTTAGCCTGTGCGCCTTCCGGCGTATCGGAGAACAGCCAGTTTTTACGGCCTACTGTTATAGGACGGATACTATTCTCGCTGAGATTGTTGCTAAAACTGCAGCGACCATCCTCCAGGTAGGTTATTATAAAGGACTCCCTGTTCCTGATATAAGTGAGTGCTTTCTTCAGTTTTCCATTGCTGCCCGGATCGGCCTGTTTCAGCCACGACAAAAGCCATCAATCACTGGTTTTTCGTCTTTGAGGCGTCGGCTCACTTGATGAGCCAAAAAGTTTCTGTTTGAGCCATGCCATTTCAGCTTTTAGATTATCGTTTTCAGCCTGCTGTCTGGCGATGGTATCATTCAGTGTTTTGATGGTCGTATTCAGTTGTGATACTAGATCCTTTAGCTCTGAAAGCTGGATATCTTTACTACTGTTTACCATGCTTTTTTGCTCCTTGATTTACTACATTTAGTATACCATAAAAAATACTGCAAAAGCCAGTAAAATCAAGGGTTTCAGGCAGTTCGCAGAGCCTTTGGCTGCTCAATTTCCAGTCCTGACTAAAA